>ERZ894236.136-NODE-136-length-110563-cov-75.1788_pt1 | contig 110563 bp, 103 predicted proteins | sample MGYA00380297_ERZ894236 | MGnify/ENA primary metagenome ERZ894236 (study PRJEB32331, sample SAMN06328420) | human gut metagenome | biome: human gut microbiome; feature: stool | host: Homo sapiens | collected 2014-08-04 ... | reverse complement strand
GGGATATCCATTGTAATTCCCTTTAACACCTGATGATCTCCATACCATAATTTCAAATCTTTTGTTTCTATAATCGAGTTCATTTCTGTCTCCTTTTTGTCAATTCTATATTATAACGTGATACCCAAACTCTTCCATGTTCTATGTATCATGTACTTATATTCTTCTTCAAATCTACGCTATACACGCTATGCACATGCCATAAGTGTGCTATAATTTTCATCCATCAGCAGAACCTCCGGCTCTACTGCCAAAGCCCTTGCAATACAAAGCCTCTGCTGCTGCCCACCTGACATTCCAAGGGTGCTTTTTTCAGCCTGTCTTTGCATTCATCCCAGATTGCAGCATTTCGCAGAGATTTTTCCACGATATCGTCTAACTTCGCTTTGGTGCGGATTCCATGGGTTCTCGGTCCATATGCAATGTTGTCATAAATGCTCATCGGGAACGGATTTGGCTTCTGAAAAACCATCCCGACTCTTTTTCTAAGCAAGTTGACATCCATCCCTTTGAAAATGCTGGAGCCATCCAGAAGAATGTCTCCATCGATCCGGCAGCCTTCCACCAGATCGTTCATATGGTTGATGGACTTTAGCAATGTAGATTTTCCCATTTTTGATTCCTTTCTCTTTATGCTTTTGTCAGCTTTTTCGCAATAATGCTTGAAACGGTATTGATTCCGACTACTAAAACCAAAAGAACAACTGCCGTTGCATAGGCCTGATCCATATACAGACCTTCACTTGACAAATTGTACATATGAACTGCCAGTGTTCTTCCGGATCCCATCACATTCGACGGCACCTGTGCAACCGTTCCCGCTGTGTAGATCAGGGCTGCAGTCTCACCTACGATTCTTCCTACTGCCAAGATGATTCCGGCCAAGATTCCAGGCACAGCGGATGGAAGTACAATTTTAAATACAGTACGTAACTTCCCTGCCCCCAGTCCGAAACTTCCTTCACGAAACGAATCCGGCACGGACTTTAATGCCTCTTCTGTTGTGCGCATAATCAATGGAAGGATCATGATCGCCAGTGTAAATGCACCAGCTAACAGAGAAAATCCCCAATGCAAAGTATTAACGAAAAACAGCATTCCAAACAGTCCATATACAATAGATGGTATTCCTGAAAGTGTTTCCGTCGTCAATCGAATAATCTCCACAAATCGATTGCCTTTTCCCGAATACTCTACAAGAAAAATCGCCGAAAAAATTCCAAATGGAACTGCGATCAACAAGGACAGGAACGTCATGATCACGGTATTGATCAATGCAGGCATCAGTGAAGCATTCTCAGAAGTATATTTCAACGCAAACAAAGACGGTTTGATATGCGGCACTCCGTTGATCAGAATATACGCAATCAAAAACAAAAGGACTGCAAATGTAACGAGTGCTCCCAGCATGACCAAAAGCATCACGATAAACGAACCTGGATGTTTCAGATAATTTTTTAATTTTTCTCCGATTCCTGCCTGATTACTCATGTTCTGTCCTCCTTTTCAGCATTGCCACACTGAAGTTGATGATCAAGATGAACACAAACAGCACTACTCCTGTAGCGATCAGCGCTTCTCTGTGAAGCCCTGTAGCATATCCCATCTCCAGGACGATATTCCCTGTCAGTGTACGCATTCCCTGCAGGATATTCTGTGCGATCCTTGGCTGATTTCCCACAATCATGATCACAGCCATGGTTTCTCCGATGGCACGGCCGATTCCCAATACAATTCCTGCCAGCACGCCTGACTTTGCAGCCGGGATTACCACAGTAAAAATACTTCTCTCATGAGTCGCTCCCAACGCCAGTGCCCCTTCATAATAATGAGTCGGCACAGCTCGGATTGCACTCTCTGTCGTTCCAATAATCGTAGGCAAAATCATCATTCCAAGGATAATAGATGTAGTAAGAAGTCCTTTTCCGTCACCGGCCTTTTCCACGATTCCCATTTGTCTCAAGGTTCTTCCAAGCTCTCGGATCATCGGAACCAAAACCACCAAACCGAAAAATCCATATACAACAGATGGAATACCTGCCAGAAGCTCTGTTGCAGCTTTTAATGGTCTATATATTTTTTTCGGACAATACATTGCCATAAATACAGAAGTCAGGATTCCAATCGGCACACCAAAAATAATGGCTCCTGCTGTCACATATAAACTTCCGATGATCATCGGGAAAATACCAAACAAATTATTATTCGGTCGCCAAAGATCTCCTGTAATAAATTTTACGAACCCGATTTCTCTAATTGCAGGGACTCCATTTGCAAACAAAAAGATACAAATGAGAGCTACCGCCAGTACCGAAGTACAGGCGGCAATGAAGAACACTCCCTGCATGATTTTTTCAGTCCATGCTTTTGATTTCATTCTTTTTTCCTCTTACACAATTATTCTGTAACCTCATCCCATGTGTAAACATCCCCTGTGTAGATGGATTTTACCTGTTCAGAACTCAACTCTTCTGTTGGGTTGTCATTATTTACAATGACTGCAATTCCGTCTGTTGCAATCACTGTTGCCTGTAATCCCTGTCCTACTTCTTCCTCTTTCAGTTCACGGGATGCCATACCGATATCATAACTTCCTTCTAAAGTTGATGTCATACCTGTTGTAGAATCAGAAGTCTGCAATTCAATGTTTGCATTTGGATTTACTGTTTTGTATGCCTCGATTAATTTTTCCATTACAGGAGAAACAGAAGAAGAACCGCCAACTACTGCATCACCTGATGGTTTTGTTCCCTTGTATTCTTTTGTATCTGCAACCGGAATATATCCATTATCTGCTACAATTTTCTGTCCTTCTGTACTCATAATGTAGTTAATAAAATCTGTTGCCACTTCATTTTCAGCACCTTCTTTTACTGCAATATTGAATGGTCTGGATACTTTATAAGTACCATCTTCAATATTTTCTTCTGTTGCTTCTACACCATCAATCTTCAGTGCTTTGACACTTTCGTCCAAAGAACCAAGAGATACATACCCGATGGAATACTCATCACCTGCTACTGTTGTCAGCATAACAGATGTATTGTTTGTCACCTGCGCATCCACAGTTGTCATATCCACTTTTTCTCCGTCTACTTCTTCCTGGATGCCAAACAACTCTACAAATGCACCTCTTGTTCCAGAACCATCTTCTCTGGATACAATTGTAATGTCATTGGAAGCATCCCAATCACTTGATGTACTTTCTGTTTTTGTTTCGTTATCTGTAGAAGCAGAAGCATCGGTCTCTTTTGTATCTTCGGAAGAACCACATCCTGCTGCCATCGCTGCTACCATACCAACTATTGCTAATACTGCAATAAACTTTTTCTTTTTCATTTTACCTGTTCTCCTTTTTTTCAAAAGTGTTTTTTCTTTTCTCCACAGTCAGACATGATACAGAAGCAATGTAAAATATATTCGCAGCAGAATGTTAAATCTATGTAAAATACTGTTGTTTTATCAAAAAAAGACAGAGAATCCGCCTTTTTAGCAGACACTCTGTCCATTTCTGTTCTTTCTATTTTATTGTTCTCCTGTCAGGATCTCTTCTGCAATATTTCTTGCATGATCGGAAATACGCTCCAGACATACCAGTGCATCCAGAAATACAATTCCAGATTCTGTGCTGCATTCATTTCTCGCAAGACGCTTCATATGTGCAGAACGAAGCGCGATCTCCAGCTCATCTGCCCGGCTCTCTTTTTCGATTACCTTCATTGCTTTCTCTTTGCTGTGCTCTTCCAATGCTTCAATTGCATATCGGAAACAGTCGATGCAGACATCTTCCATCTGCTGGATTTCTTCTCGTGCAATGGCTGAGAAAGACGCTTTCTGATCCTTCAAGCTTTCGGCAAACTCCGAAATGTTTTCACAGTAATCGCTGACGCGTTCAATATCTGATACAATCTGAAGGATGCTTGCAACCTCCTGATGTTCTTTTTCATTGATTGACAATGTATTCAATTTAATGGAATATTCTGTGATTCCTTTACACAAACTGTCAGCAATGCTTTCTTCTTCTCGAATCTTCTCAATCTCTTCTCGTTTCTGTGTGATCAAAACATCTCTTGTTCTGTCCATTGTGGTACGAACGATATGTCCCATTCTTACCATCTCACTGACAGTAGACTGCAGTGCAATACTTGGTGTTTCCAGCATTCTGTCATCAAGAAGGACCTGACTGTCATCTGTATCACCAGAATCCTCTCTTTCCAGTTTCTTCGCCAGCTTGATGATCCAGTCTGAAACAGGGAACAAAAGAACAGTCGTTCCAATATTAAAGATCGTATGAACCGTACTGATCTCAGTCTGTGTGATCATGCCCAATCCAAATCCCGGATTAATCACCTTAAAGAATACAATCGCAACTACACTGAAAATAATGGTTCCGATCACATTGAAGAGCAAATGCATCACTGCTGCTGTCTTCGCTGTCTTCTTTGCTCCGATACTGGACATGATTGCTGTTACACAAGTACCGATATTCTGTCCCATGATAATATAAACCGCTGCATTAAACGGAACCAGACCTGCTGCTGCAAGACTCTGCAAAATACCTACTGATGCAGAAGAACTCTGGATGACAGCTGTCACAAGCGCACCTGCTACAATTCCAAGGAACGGACTGTGACCAAGTGTCACAAACAGATTGCAGAATGCCTCTGACTGCTGTAATGGCTCTACAGCATCTGACATGGTCGTAATACCAATGAACAAAATACCAAATCCTACAATAATGCTGGAAATATCTTTTGTAGAACGTCTCTTTCCAGTCAGCATCACGATCACACCGATCATCACTGCCACCGGGGCAATATTCGCAGGACTGAGTGCTTTTGCCCACTCTACACTGGATACGAGCCATCCAGTCACAGTCGTACCGATATTCGCACCCATGATCACGCCCATTGCCTGTGTAAGATTCATAATTCCTGCATTGACAAATCCGACTACCATTACTGTCGTAGCGGATGAACTTTGAATCACAGCCGTAATAAAAGCACCAAGTAATACCCCAAAAAACTTATTCTTTGTCAGTACTTCCAGCAAACTTTTCATCTTGCTGCCGGCTGCATTCTCCAATCCCTGGGCCATGATCTGCATACCATAGATAAACATACCCAGTCCCCCGATAAATGGGAGAATAATGCTCACGTAATTCATACGTTTCCTCCTGTAATAAACCCTTTATAAAATTTTCCGCACTATTACGATACCATCATACTCGACAAAAGACAACAAATTTTTCATAAATTCTTTACATTTTCTTAACACTGAGATATCTGGTGTCTATTTTTTCATTTTGGGTTCAAAAATGTAGGAAGCCAGATACCCAAAGATCAACGCCGCGGAAATTCCCACTGCACTGGCTTTGAACCCGCCCATGAAAATTCCAAGAAAGCCATGTGCATCAACCGCCTCCTTCACTCCTTTCCAGAGCACATTGCCAAATCCAAGGAGCGGCACGCTGGCGCCGGCTCCCGCAAACTCCTGAAAGGGTCCGTAAATATTTAAAAATCCAAGTACTACTCCGCTGCACACCAACAAAACCATGATCCGTCCCGGCATCATTTTAGTTCGATCCATTAAAATTTGTACCGCTGCACAGATCAAGCCTCCTACCCAGAAAGCATGTACATATTCCATATGTTTTTCCTCCTGCTTTTTTCTTAACAATGTTCCAGTACGATCCCGTGGGCAATACCTGGAACACTTGCTCCTTCATTATAACTGACCGTAGACATCAGCGCTCCGGTGGGCACAAAGAGTACCCGTTTCCATTCCCCTTTCTGGATCTTGGGGAGAATATAGGCTGACAGCGTCACTGCTGCACAGCCGCATCCGCTCCCCCCTGCATGGGTATCCTGCGTATTCTGGTCGAAGATTTTCATTCCACAATCCAGATGGCGGTCTCTTAGCTGCTGTCCGTTTTTCCGCATCAGATCCAGCAAAATGCTCTGACCGATATAACCCAGATCTCCTGTGATGATCCTGTCGTAACTGGTGGGACTTCTTCCAAAATCCTTTAAATTCGTCAGGATGGTATCTGCTGCTGCCGGCGCCATACATGCCCCCATATTCTGGGAATCTTTTAATCCATAGTCCACGATCTTTCCAACGGTCACTCCCGTGATCCTGACATGACTTTTTTGTTTTCCCACAAGAAAGGCTCCGCTTCCTGTTACCGTCCAGCTGGCAGATAAAGGACGCTGAGAAGCATACCCCAGAGGAAACCGGAATTCTTTTTCTGCACTTCCAAAATGACTGGATGTCACAGCCAGCATATATGCTCCATATCCCGCTGCTACGCTCATCGCAGAAAGTGCCAGCGCCTCTCCGGAAGTCGAACATGCCCCGTACAGCCCAAACATGGGAATCTGTAATTCCTCCACCCCCATGGACGTGGCGATTCCCTGCCGAAGCAGATCGCCTCCAAATAAATACCGGACTTCTTCTGCCTCTACGTGTGCTTTTCCAAGTGTCAGTACGCATGCCTCTTTCTGCATGGTACTTTCTGCCTCTTCCCAGGTGGACGCCCCAAACAGATCGTCCTGATTGACCATATCAAACAAGGAACCCAGAGGACCTTCGGATTCCTTGCTGCCTGCCACGGAAGCGCTGCTGATAAGATATGGTGCTTCTCCAAAACTGATGCTCTGACTGCCTCTGATCTGATTCATATCTTCTCCTCTTTTCTTTTTGATTTTCTGGCAACTCTTTTGTTCTTCCGTTAGTATGTGTGTCCATTTTGAAAAGTATACGATTTTTTGCAGATTTTTCAAAAAGCAGAATATTTTTTGCATTTTCCCAGATACTATGTAGCAAAGCAAAAGGAGGCATGAATTTTGAAGCAAACAGAAAAAGAAAAACGACAGCAGAAATATGAAGAATATGTCAAACGAAAGACACCCGTACACAATGTCTATTTGAATATGACCAAAGCCTTTCTGACCGGTGGGATTATCTGTGTAATCGGACAGGCAATCTACCACTACTGTGAGTTGATCGGTTTGGGAAAAAATGACTGCAGCAGCTGGACTTCTCTTGCGCTGATCCTGTTCAGCATCATCCTGACCGGAGTGGGATTGTATCCCAAAATCGCAAAATGGGGCGGTGCCGGAGCACTGGTTCCCATCACCGGATTTGCCAATTCTATGGCAGCTCCGGCCATTGAATACAAAAAAGAAGGACAGGTATTCGGAATCGGGTGTAAAATTTTTACCATCTCCGGACCTGTCATTCTCTACGGAATCTGTACCAGTTCTCTTCTCGGTCTTTTATACTGGATCTGGAGACAATTCTAATGCAAAAGAGGTGGGAATCCTGATCGGACTCTCACCTCTTTGCTGTCATACTGCGCTTTTTTCGCATTTTATATATTTTTCACATTATTGAAGAAATCCGAGAACTGCGCCTATTCCTTTTCCTGCTGCAATTCCAACAATGAACCATTTCACATACCGTACCAGTTTTACCCTTCGGATAAAGATTGGAAATACATTCAAAATCTCTGCCAGAGCCATAGACCAGCATCCCACAAAGATTCCGGATAAGATGCCTGTGATAGGCAGCAGGACACCACCATATGGGATCACAATCTGAAAACAGGACATCAGATTTCCAAAAATCCCGCCAAGGGCCACACTGTCTTCATAAAGCAGGATATGCTCTGCCGTATGGGTGCGGTCTGCAAAATCTGCCACCACACCAAGTTCTACAATAAATGCAAACAGACCACCGGCAACTGCAAGTCCTGCACTGCCGCCAATGATCCCAAGCAATACCTGTTCACTCCACATCCAGTTCCTCCTCCTTTCGTGCTGCATCTTCTACCAGAGTCGTCTGAATGTCATTTTCATAAAGTCGCATCTGCACTTCCATCGGAGTCGGATCTACGGAGAATCTCCGTTTCCCAAAATGATTGAAAAAGATTAAAATTCCAAGTGTGATCCCAACAGAATACGAGACTTCCAGGATTGTAATCCCTGTACTCTTTTCTCCTGTGATCCAATAATAAATGGATGCGAATAATTTTCCTGCGTCCACATCATTATTAAATGCCATCATAGAAAAAGCCGCACCAAAGAATGTGATCAGAATCACCAGTATTGTTTTCGCCACATATACCCATTTAGAAGGAGTCTCTTGCTCTTCCAGCGTTATGATCAGGTCTGTTTCTCCGAGATTCTGTACTTCCAGCTTTGGATACACCTGATGGATACAGGAAATCAGTTTCAGGATCGAGATCACATATCTTTGTTCCTTTCCCTCCGGTATTTTCCAGACTTTCAGCGTTTTCAGCCTGGTCGCAACCGTCGGATTGCTGCATTCCATCGTCAGCAGATCGCCAAGTGTTACTTCCCTTTTTTTCACCTCGACATTCCGGTTTCCTTTTACATATAATGTATCCTGATTAGCAGCCATAGAATCCCTCCATTTCCTGACGGATCAAATATTCTTTTTCCGATACTTCAGGGGGCCTTTCTGTTTGTACATAATAAAGCAGTCCGATCAGTACTGCTGCCGTTACCATACCTGCCAGACACCACATCACTTTTCGTTTTCCATGTTCCACCGCTGTTGTCCTCCTTGATTTGATTCTTCTTTAGTATCTGACATTTGAAATGAAATATACCCGGAATGCTTACTTTCTTCCTCTGCTGATCTTCCGCAGATTTTCCAGGATTCTTTTTTCCATCCGGGAAACCTGTACCTGAGAAATTCCCAGTTCTTTCCCCACCGCGGACTGCGTTTTTTCTGCAAAATATCGTAGATAGATCAGCTTTCTTTCCTGCCCGCTTAGTTGTTCCAGCAGTTGTCTCAACACCATCCGATTTAACAGAAGTTCTTCTCTTTGTTCTTTTTCTTCCAGCTTGTCCAACAGACGGATCTCGCTTCCCTCTTTCTGATGAATAGGTTGATACAGAGATTCCACTTCTACCGAAGCTTCCATTGCCTGCACAAGTTCTTCTTTTTCTGCCCCGGTCTGTACCGCCAGTTCTTCCAAGGTCGGTTCTCGTCCCAATTGATCCGTCAACTGTTCCCTGGCCTGAAATGCTTTGACGGAAAGTTCCTTCAAAGACCGGCTGACTTTGATCATTCCATCGTCTCTTAAAAACCGTTTGATCTCTCCTGATATCATGGGAACTGCATAGGTTGAAAATTTCACATCATAAGAGGTATCAAATTTATCGATGGCTTTCAGCAATCCAATACTTCCGATCTGAAATAAATCCTCTGCCTCTGTCCCCCGTCCGAAAAAACGTTTTACTACACACCAAATTAATCCGATATTCTCTTCCACCAGCTGTTCTCTCGCTTTTTTATCTCCATCGTGTGATTTTCTGATTAAAGCGATCGTGTGATCCATGTCTTCCTTCCTTTTCCAATGATCTTTTTCATGATCACCCGGGTTCCCTGTCCCGGTTCTGACCATACTTTCACACTGTCCATAAACGCCTCCATAAAGGAAAATCCCATGCCGGAACGCTCCAGTTCTGGTTTGCTCGTATACATTGGCGTCATAGCCCGTTCAATATTTTCAATTCCTGTTCCTTCATCTTTTACCTCCACTGTCAGTTCTGTTTCCCGGATCTGACAGTGGATCATCACCGTCCTGACCTGTCCGTCATATCCATGAATGATTGCATTTGTGACCGCTTCTGACACTGCGGTTTTGACATCGGAAACCTCCTCCACTGTGGGATTAAGCTGTGTCATAAATGCAGCCACAGCGACTCTTGCAAATCCTTCGTTTTCAGAGCGACTGTCAAATCTGATTTCCATTTCATTGGTGTTCTTCATACTGGTTCCTCCTCATATATCTGCATGATTTTTGTCACACCGGACATGGTCAGAATTTTCCGGATCCTGGAATTTGTATGTACCGCCCACACTTCTCCGCCGATCAGACAGATGGTCCGGTATCTTCCCATGATCACCCCGATCCCCGAACTGTCCATAAAATCCGTCTGTTCAAAATCAAAGATCACATACTTGATATGCTCCTTTTCAATGATCGCATCCGCACTTTTTTTCACACTTTCTGCATTGTGATGATCCATTTCTCTGGGAAGAAAAATAGTCAAACAGTTTTCCTGCACCTGATATTCCATACTCATATCTTCAAATTCCCCTTTCCCATTTCCAAATAAACCGGAATTTTTGATGAAAAAAAGGATACACACCTCTTCGTGTATATCCTTCTCTTTTGTATCGAATCTTTATATGATTATTCTTCTGTCTGCTCTGCACTCTGTGCATCGGCATCTTCTGCTTTTGGTGCTGTATCTTGCCTGTCCTCCTGTGTGTCATCTGCCTGCATAGAATTCAAATGATCCTGCGCTGCAGATGCCTGCTCTGTTCCCGGAAAAAGCTCTGCCACCCGATTAAAATATGTTTTTGCATTTTCCAGGTCCTGACTTCTCATATAAGCAATTCCTAGATTCAACAGGGCATTTCCATTATCATACTGTTCTTCCATCTTGATCACTTTTCCAAGCGCATCAATGGCTGTCTCATAATTGGCAACATTAAGCGCAGCCATTCCATTCGCAAACTTTGTCTCACAAGCTCCCGGGAAGATTTCCGATGCGATCTGGTCATATAGCAACTGTCCATTCTGTCCCAGCGCTTCTCTGTTCACTTTCAACAGTGTATCTGCCAGTGTGGCATTGGAATAAGTACCGCTGTCATACTGACTGGAAACAGTCATCAGATTTTCATAGCTTTCTGCTGTACCTGCCGCTGATTTCGCCTCCGCTTCTTTGTCGGAATTCTGTGCCCGGTACTCATCCAAAGTCTTGGTCTGAGCGCTGACCTGAGCCTCCAGCGCATTGATCCGGTTGCTGTATTCTACCACCTGCTGGTTCTGTTTTGCAACTTTTGCTTCATCCACAGATGGTACGATCAAAAACCAGACGATCGCTGCTCCGATCACGATCCCTGCTATGATATTCCCAACTGCCAGTTTTCCTGAAAGCGGCCGATATCGTCTGCGGGTTGGCTGAATGATCGTCTCATTCCCCACCTGATATTCTACGCTTTCTTCTCTGGATTTTGTCTTTGGCTTCTGCTGATTGCGGATCATGGTCAGTTCGTGCATATAACGCAGGGTGATCTCACTGGTTGTGTCCAGCTTTCTTGCCTCTTTCAAGATCTGTCGGGCTTTTGCATACTGTTCGGTATGTAAATATAACAGTGCCAGAAGCTGATAAGCTTTTAAAAATGTGGGATGCATCGAGATTACTTTTTTCAGCTGAATGATCGCCAGATCCTCTCCATCCTGCTCACAATATGCAAGACACTGATTATATTTCTTCACAGCCTGATTGATCTGATCCAGCTTTTTTGCGGAATTCTGCACTTCATGGATCAGCCGATCCGCCATATTGTCCTTTGGATTCAAATTTTTGCTGATGATCCATTCTACCAGCGCCTCTGCAACTTCTCCTCTGCCATAGTACACCAGTCCCAAAAGATTTCTGGCATCCATATTCGCCTTGTTGTACTGCAGGCTTCTGCGCAGAGAGGCGACCGCACCGGACATATCCCTGATCTGCGCTCTTTGCAGCCCGTCATTATACCAGTGGTTGGACTGATACATGATCTTCTCCGTATAGTTCATCTATCTTCACCATCATCCTTTACTTTGTCTTCTGGTCCATGACCTGCTTCAAAAGGTCCGTCAGATCTGACAGATCTTCCTGATAAACCGCCTCTTCGATTTCTTCTACTTCCAGACTTGGTTTAAAATTTTTCAGTTCTTTTTCGTAATCCAGCATCAACCGGCCTCCTCCATGATTGCTTTTATCATTCCCGCCAGATACAGAGAGCCCAGGCAGTACACTTTGCATCCGTCTCTCTTGGAATCCAGATACGAAAGAGCCTCTCTTATCTCTTCTTTCACTGTCACGGGTCTGTCTGTATACTTTTGAAATATCTCCAGAAGTTCTTCTGTCTGTGTGCCTCTTTCATCTTCGATCCATGTGATCACATATTCTCTGACATGCGAGACACTGCAAAGACATTTTATCATTTCCTCATACTGCTTGTCTTTCACTGCGGAAAAAAGCACAAGCTTTTCCGCCTTTTCGCTCTGTATACTCTGTACAAACATTTTCACTGCACTGATATTATGTGCACCATCTACATAGAAATCCGGCCGGATCTCTTCCATCCTGCCTTCCCACTTCACTTGCGAGAGCGCCTCTCTCCATGCCCGGATATTTCCCTGCTCCTGAAAAAGAGTTCGCATCGTTTCCATTGCCAGCATCGCGTTTTCCGGCTGGCAGATCGCTGTATTTTGTAATTTCCATGTAGTATCTCCATAATACGCATTTACCGGAGAAAATGCAAGAGTCCCATTCTGAATTTCCAGAATTTCGTACGCATGTTTCCCTATTTTTTTACAAGGACAGCCAAGTTCTTCTGCCCGCGCTTCGATCACACGACTGCTTTCCTCCTGGGTATCTGCAAATATAACGGGAACCTTTTCTTTTAAGATCCCGGCTTTTTCTGCTGCGATCTTCTCCAGCGTATCTCCCAGAATTTCTGTATGATCTAACCCAATAGAGGTCAAAATACAGGCAAACGGACGGCTGATGGAATTTGTCGCATCCAGCCGTCCGCCCAGTCCTGTCTCCAGTACTACATACTCTGTGCCGGTCTCGTCAAAGCCTGCCATTGCCATCCCAAATAAAAACTCAAAAAAACTGGGATGTGGAAGTCCTTCTTCTTCCATCTTTTCTGCACATTCTCTTGCCTTTAAAAACAATCTCACAAATGTCTCATCCGACACCTGATTCCCATCGATCCGGATTCTTTCATTCATCCGGACCAGATGCGGAGAAACGAATACTCCTGTCCGTTTCCCCTCTGCCCGGAGCATTGCATCCAGATACATGCAGACAGAACCTTTTCCATTTGTTCCCGCCACGTGGAGCACTTTTTTGCCATCTTGAGGATTTCCAAGAAAAGAAAGAAAAGTCCGGGTATGTTCCATGGTATTTTTCCTGGTATATTTCGGAAGCTCTAAAATATAGGCTTCTGCTTCCTGATACTGTTCTTTATTCATCCTTTTTTTCCTTTTCGCTGTCTTTATCCTGGTCTGCAAACGCATTGCGGCCCGTCTCGACTCGATCCGGATCATCCGGCAGACGGACCAGTTTGCCTTTCTGATACTCATACTGTGCGGATTCACGGAAAATCGTCTCGCTGGATCCCACCTGATTGACCTGGATAATATCTCCGTCTTCCAACTCTGCCTCTTTTAAATCCAGTCTCGTATTGTTCAAAAACGTACTGCTCTGCTTCTCTCCATTGAGATAAACTTTACTCTGCTTGGTGAAATTCTGACCATACAGACTGCAGCTTCCATCCAGCTGCGTAATAACACTGTCCAGAGTCACATCACTGACGCCCATTGCCATATGACCTTCTTTGATCGTAGAACCATTCTTTTCATAGGCATACTGTTTGCCATATAACAGGTCATACTGCAAAAGTTCCAGATCTGCCTGGTAATTTTTCGTCTGACGTCTCTGTTGATGATAGTTGAAGATCGTTCCGGAATGAATATCCAGACGTTCAAATACTTCTGCCATGATCTGGTAAGCCGCCAGGTTCTTATCCTCCTGTTTCAGACCAATATTATCCCAGATCACATAGTTTGTATTATACAGATAACGGCTCTTTAAATCTTTGGCTTCCAGTCCCATTGTCGGAAGATGATCCCCGTAAAATACCAGCACGGTCGGTTCTCCCCTCTCCTGGATCTGACGCACCAGATTTCCTGCAAATTCATCCATCTCATGCACCATATTCACATAGTATTCCCAAGCATTTCTCTGTCCTTCATCCTCGGGACCTGTGACTACGATCTTTGGATTTTCGATCAGCTTCTCTGTCGGATATTCTCCATGTCCCTGCACACTGACTGTAAATACAAAATCCTGCCCTTCGGTCGTATCCATCGATTCATCAATATACTTCAACAGTACGTCATCCGTGGCCCATCCATTTGGCGTATTCTGCAAAATGTTCATAAACTCTTTGCTCGTATAATGATCAAATCCCATATGATTGAATACCTGCGCACGGCTGTAAAAATTTCCGCCATTGTTATGCAGTGCTTCTGCCCCATAGCCTAACGCTCCAAGCGCCGATGCGGCGCTTTCTACATATTTTGTCTTCGCATAGGTCTTATACGGATATTCTCCCGGTCCAAAGAAACGCATGCTCATTCCGGTAAGCACCTCAAACTCTGTATTGGCTGTTCCGGCCCCCACTGACGGCGCTTTGAAGTAGCCGCTGGAAAATTCCTCATACATCTTCCGCAGATTCGGGATCGGATCTTCGGAAAACTGCAACCATTCTACCTCCGTCGGATCAAAATAGGATTCCAGCTGCACAAACATGATATTCGGCATCTCTCCTTCTTTTAATCCCGTGCTGCTTTTTGCCATCTCTCCGTCCCCGGTGATCTCCTGCATGGTCTCTTCACTGTATCCCACCGGCTCTGATATTCCGGTATTAAAAACACTGGTCACAAAGCAGTAAGGAAATCCGTAGTCCTCATAGGCAAATGCAATATTTCCAAAATAATTGGATACCACTCTCTTATCGATGGCAAGATCGGTCAGCCCGATATAGGCACCAATGGAAAGTACTACCCCAAATACTGCCACGATCCTGTGCATCTTTCCGGTAAACTGCCCGCCTCTGCGCCACATAGAAATCACCCATAGCACAACCGCAACAATTCCGATTCCAAGCAATACAAACTCCAGCGGTGAAAAATAATTCTTCGATACTGCCAGTCCTTCTGACCATGCTTTTAAATCTTGTGCATTAAACGGCGTCACTCGCTTGATCAGCATATATCCATTGCAGACCCCTAATGCCAGCCAGAATACACTCAGCAGGATCCGCGCAAAAACACGGCGCCTGACCAGATACACGATGGAAAAAGTGGCAAAGATCAAAAAGGCATTGAAGAAAAACACCTTGGGTGTCCCCACCAGATAGCCCCATGCTTCAAACAGAGAATGTCTGGAAACAATTTCGATCAAAAAGTTCAAAATACAGGCCAGCAGGTAATGGAAGATCAGGGAAAACCGGTTCATAAACCGGTAGACCGACTGCATCTTCCGTGCAAATTTTCCGTTGCGGCGCTTTTCCAGGATCTGTCTGCGCCGCTCTTTTCTCTCTTTAAAATGCTCTTTGATATCCTGCATTTTCAAGTTTCTTATTTTCTGGAAAAAGCCTTTGATATCAGGTTTCTTCATATGAATCTGTTTCATTGATAACCTCACTTATTTTTTCAGTCCGGCCATTCTCTCCTGCACCTGTTCCAGCATCTGTGTATATTTCTCAAGTTTTTCACGCTCTTCCTGCACTTTTGCCTCCGGTGCTTTGCTGATGAACCGCTCATTGGAAAGCATGCCCTCTGCACGTTTGATTTCTTTTTTCAGTTTCTCCTCTTCTTTGTGCAGACGCTCCATCTCCTGTTCAAAGTCTACCAGATCTTCCAGCGGAAGGTATACCACTGCATCCGGTACTACAACAGAAACTGCATTGTCTGCGATGTTTTCTTTTGTCTCCTGTACAAGGATTTTCTCTGCCATCATCAACGGCTTGATGGAATTTTCCAGTGTGCGGATTCCCTCACAGATCGTCTGATCTTCGCATACCACATATACTTTGGTCTTACGGTTATTTGGAACATTCATCTCCGCACGCATATTGCGGATACCGCGAGTCATCTCTTTGACATGTTCCATCACATTTTCCTCTGACGGAAAATCCCATGCTTCTTTAAATTCCGGCCACTGGGACATCATCAGAGACTCTTCCTCCGGTACCAGAACGCTGTAAATCTCTTCTGTGATAAACGGCATAAATGGATGCAGTAATTTCAGCGCCTGTTTTAAGACTGTCTTTAATACCCACAATACGCAGTCTGCAGAAGCCTGATCCTCTTCTTTGTGATAAATTCTGTATTTTGCTGCTTCCACGTACCAGTCACAGAACTCATCCCAGATAAAGTCATATACTTTCTGTACTGCAATTCCAAGCTCAAATTTATCCATATTCTCTGTCACATCTTTTGCCAGTCTGTTGACTCTGGATAAGATCCACTTATCTGCCTCATTTAGCAAAGACGCATCCGGTTCTGCAACTACATTTTCTTCCATATTCATCATGATAAATCTGGATGCATTCCATACTTTATTGGCAAAATTACGGCTAGCCTCCACTCTTTCATTATAGAAACGCATATCATTTCCAGGAGCATTTCCTGTTACGAGTGTCAGTCTCAGCGCATCACATCCATACTGGTCGATGATTTCCAGCGGATCGATCCCATTTCCAAGAGATTTGCTCATCTTGCGTCCCTGAGAGTCTCTCACCAGTCCATGGATCAAAACGGTATGGAACGGGGATTTTCCCGTATGCTCATATCCTGAGAATACCATACGGATAACCCAGAAGAAAATAATATCGTATCCTGTTACCAGAACATCTGTCGGATAGAAGTAATCCAGATCTTCTGTCTTGTCCGGCCAGCCAAGTGTCGAGAACGGCCACAGTGCAGAACTGAACCAGGTATCCAGAGTATCTTCATCCTGTGTGAAATGAGTACATCCACAATGCGGACATACTTCCGGCATCTCTCTTGCCACAACAAACTCTCCACATTCGTCACAGTAGTATGCAGGGATTCTGTGTCCCCACCAGATCTGTCTGGAAATACACCAGTCTTTGATATTCTCCAGCCAGTGTAAATAAATCTTATTAAAACGCTCCGGCACAAATTTCAGTTCTCCTGTCTTAAGTGCCTCAATAGCAGGTTTCGCCAGTTCTTCCATTTTAACAAACCACTGCTGTTTGATCAGCGGCTCTACTGTCGTTCCACAGCGGTCGTGAGTTCCTACATTGTGAGAGTGAGGCTCGATCTCTACCAGATATCCCTGCTCTCTCAAGTCTTCCACGATTGCTTTTCTCGCCTCGTAGCGCTCCATTCCTGCATATTTTCCACCTTTTTCATTGATGGTGGCATCATCATTCATAATGTTGATCTCTTCCAGGTTATGGCGCTTTCCAACTTCAAAGTCATTCGGGTCATGTGCAGGCGTGATCTTTACTGCACCCGTTCCGAATTCTTTATCTACATAATAATCTGCCACAACCGGAATCTCTTTGTTGACCAGCGGAAGCAAAACTTTCTTTCCGACAATATCTTTATATCTCTTATCATCCGGATGGACTGCGATTGCGGTATCTCCAAGCATTGTCTCCGGACGTGTAGTTGCGATCTCCAGGAAACGTTCTGTTCCCACGATCGGATATTTGATGTGCCAGAAGTTGCCTGCCTGCTCTTCATGTTCTACCTCTGCGTCTGAAAGTGACGTCTTACATTTCGGACACCAGTTGATAATTCTGGATCCTTTGTAAATGTATCCTTTTTCATACAATTTGATGAACACTTCTTCTACTGCCTTGGAACATCCTTCGTCCATTGTAAAACGCTCTCTGTCCCAGTCACAGGAAATTCCCAGTTTTTTTAACTGGTTCTCGATTGTTCCTGCATACTCCTCTTTCCACTGCCAGGTTCTTTCAAGAAATCCTTCTCTTCCCAGTTCTTTCTTGTCAATTCCTTCTTCTTTCAACTGGTTGGTAACCTTCACTTCTGTGGAAATCGCCGCGTGATCCGTTCCCGGAATCCAGAGTGCATTGTATCCCTGCATTCTTTTATAACGGATCAGGATATCCTGCAGTGTATTATCCAGTGCATGTCCCATATGCAGCTTTCCTGTAATATTCGGAGGCGGCATCACCGTTGTAAACGGTTTTCTGCTTCTGTCCACCTCTGCGTGGAAATATTTATTTTCACACCATCTCTCGTACAATTTTTCCTCGATCGCTTTCGGATCATAGGTCTTTGCCAGTTCTTTACTCATGATTTCCTCCTCAAATGTCCCTGCTTTTTCCGCACAACATCTATCTTCTGATAATAAAAAACACCCTCTACATCCTAAATGCAAAGGGCGAATGTTCCGCGGTACCACCTTCATTATATGCTTATGCATATCTCTTCTTTTGTCCTGTAACGTGGACAACTCCGGGATATCCTACTGTCTGTTCAGATATCCGGTTCAGAAGCTACCTTCCACAGCCCTTTCTTGAAATCGTCTTCCAGCCCCGGACGATTCTCTCTGCCAAGAGTAATTGTGTACTCCTCTCCCTCATAACCTTTTATTTTCACTAATTGTTAACTGTATATGAACTACCAGTTAATCATATCTTTCGACATTCTATTTGTCAAGGAATTTCAAAAATCTTAAGATATTTCATAGAATTTACACATTTTTAAAAATCTTCTTATTTTATATGCCTTTCTTCAGGTGCGAGATCATCTCCACGATTGAATATCCATAATTCTCTGCTGTCGCCCATCCTGCACCTTTGGGATTTTCTTTTTGACCAAGCCACTGGACATAGGGAGCTGATCCTTTCTGCACATATTCATACCGGTCATCCACACATGCCTGTACAAGAGGCTCTTCTGTAGCATATGCTTTCAAATGCTGGATCTGCGCCCGCACTCCGGTCCGTACATCCGGATAAGAATTGCCCGGAACACCGCCGCCTGTTGTCCCAAGACCGGCAAAATTAAACTGCTCGATGGACGCATCTCCTCCATACTGCAAAAATCCGGTCTCCTTCATCGTCTGTACAAACGCAACCTCTGGTCTTACCCCTTCTGCCTTTGCCTCCTCTGCATAAATCTGGCAAAAGGATTCAATACTGTCCGCACCTCCTTTTGCCAGACTGTCCGCAGGATATGGCTTCCCGCTGGCCTGGAAATAAGATACCATTTCCTCAGTCGTCACGCTGCTTTGCCCCATGATCGGATACTGCCCGTCCGCAATGACCTCTTCTGTTGGTTCTTTCATTTCGGTTTCCGCGGCTCCTTGTTGTTCTGCTTCTTCTTGCGCCTGCTTCTGTTCAGCTCCTGCAGCCTGAAGCGTTCTTTCCTGCTCTGATTCTCCGGTCATGATCCCTGCAATTCCCAGGACGGCAATCAGAAGAACTGCAGCCACAGCCTCCAGCATCCACGTATTCTGTTTCCGCTTCCACCATTTCCAGATTTCTTCCAGATTCATACTCTTTACACCTCAACAATCCCCATTTTGATTTCTTCTTATTCATAACAAGAAATCTCCTGTTTTACCAGTATGTTTCGCTGCTTCTTACAATCTATGTTCCCTGACCACAAGACATGCATAAACACAAAAACTGAGGAATGGTTCCTGCTTTTGCAGAACATCCCTCAGTTATCGCTCCAATTACTGCAATTTCTACTCTACTACAACACCCTTCTGCAGCATAACATTGGCATAAATTGCTGATTCTCCTGTAGCAATAATTGCATACGCTGTTTTTGCTTCATCATAGAATGCAAATCTTTCAATATTTCCGATTGCAGCTTCCCCACGATCATCATGTTTCGCTACAATTTCTTTATAAGTGTCCCAAATCGGAGTTTCTACTTTTCCTACATCATCTGGCATCAACTGCATCAGATTCACAGGATTTTCTACATATGTATCCAGTGGAAATACCTGAAGGATCGCATCCAGGATCTCCGGTACGCCATGTCCGTCACAGCGGATTACAATCGCATCTTTCCCCATAGATTCGGATGGAAAGTTTCCATCTGCGATCACAAGACGATCGCTGTGTCCCATTTCACATAATACTTTCAGTAATTCTGGTGATAAAATTTTTGGAATTCCTTTTAACATCTTGATTTCCTCCACAAACATTCTGCAATTTTATAGAAGGAGCACCCGAAGGTACTCCTTATTATTTTCTTATTTGTATAATGGGCCGTATGCTGCACAAGCTCTGTAGTCAGCACCTTCTTTGTCCATACCAAATGCATTCCAAGCTGCCGGTCTGAAGATATCCTCTTCCGGTACATTGTGCATACAAACTGGAATTCTCAGCATAGATGCCATTGTGATCAGGTCAGCACCGATGTGTCCGTAAGAGATTGCACCGTGGTTTGCTCCCCAGTTATTCATAACATCATAAGCTGTCTTGAATGCGCCTTCTCCTGTACATCTTGGTGCGAACCATGTACATGGCCATGTATAGTCTGTTCTCTTCCAAAGTTTATCAGAAACTTCGTCTGGAAGATGTACTGTCCATCCTTCTGCGATCTGAAGAACCGGTCCCAATCCTTTTACAAGGTTCAGACGGATCATTGTTGCAGGCATCTCAGCCTGTGTCAGGAAACGAGAAGAGAATCCGCCTCCACGGAAATATCCGTTGTCAGCTGCGTTCCATGTTGTTGCTTTGAGCATTGCATCCTGATCTTCTTCTGTTACATCATACCAAGCTTTCATTACGTTGTTTCCATCTGCATCTTTGGATTCTCCATTTGCATCCAGACATGCAGCTCCTGAGTTGATCAGGTGAATGAAACCGTCAGCTTCTTTTGCTTTTCCTTCGATGTCATATCCTGTCACTCTCTTCACAGCGTCTCCGCTCCAATATGTACGAACATCAGCGAAAATCTGAGCTTTGTTTGTCAAAAGCTTCATAAACAGCATTCCAAGTCCATTTAATACGTCGTTCTCTGTTGCCAGAACGTATGGCTCTCTTGCTCCGTTCCAGTCGAAAGAACTGTTCAGGATTGCTTCTGCAAAGTCTCCGTTTGGATAGAAGTCTGTCCACTGTCTCTGTCCCTGGAATCCTGCTGCAATTGCATTGTGTCCGACTGCTTCTTCTTCGCATCCTTCCGGAAGGTTTTTATTTCCATTCATCAGATCTTTGATGATAACTGCCATTTTTACAACGAACTCAAACTGTTCTGCTTTCTTCTCTTCGCTCATCTTCAGTTCGTCAGGGTTCTTATCGAATCCGATGGTACATTTTTCTTTTGCCCATGCAAGAGCTTTCTGGAATTCTGCTTCATCGTAGATGCCCTCTGTCATACGACGGATGATCTCTACCTCATCTACAGACTCAACTCTCATACCAAGGTATGACTCGATGAAATCAGAATCAATGATAGATCCACCAATTCCCATACAGATAGATCCAATCTGCAGGTAAGATTTTCCTCTCATAGAAGCTGCTGCAACTGCTGCACGTCCGAATCTTAACAGTTTTTCTTTGATGTCATCTCCGATTTCTGAATCATCAGCGTCTACAACATCATGTCCGTAAATTCCAAATGCAGGAAGGCCTTTCTGTGCATGTGTAGCCAAAACAGATGCCAGATATACAGCTCCTGGTCTCTCTGTTGCATTCAGTCCCCATACACCTTTGATTGTCATTGGATCCATATCCATTGTCTCAGATCCGTAGCACCAGCATGGTGTAACTGTCAAAGTAATATCAACGCCTTCTTTTTTGAATTTTTCAGCACATGCTGCTGACTCTGCAACACGTCCGATTGTTGTATCAGCGATCACTACTTTTACTGGTTCTCCATTGGAATATCTTAAGTTCTCTTCAAACAATTTTTTTGCAGCTTTTGCCATTCCCATTGTCTGATCTTCCAGAGATTCACGAACTTTTAATGCTCCTCTTCTTCCGTCGATTGTTGGTCTGATACCAATTACTGGGTATCCTCCGATTAATCTTGATTCTGCCATAATGACATTCCTCCTTGAAAATTATTGAATAAATGTTTTAAATTTCTCATATGCAGCATCCCATTTTTCCGCATCCTGCGGGAGATACTCATATGTAGTTTCTGAATTTGCGATAATCTGTCTTGCTTCCACCACATCTTTGATCTCTCCAAGTGACATCAGCTGAACAGCGATATTTCCAAGCGCTGTTGCCTCTACCGGTCCTGCAATGACTTTGCGTCCGCTTGCTCCGGCTGTCATCTGACAAAGCAGCTTGCTCTGGATTCCTCCTCCAATCATATTGATCACAGAGTAATGTTTTCCTGTACAGCTTTCAATCTGCTCCAGTGCATATCTGTATTTCAGAGCCAGACTCTGATTGATACAGCACATGATCTCTCCGATCGTCTCTGGTACTTTCTGACCTGTTCTGCGGCAGAACTCGCGGATGCGCTCCGGAACATTTCCAGCCGGAACGAATTCCGGTGCATCCGGATCGATAAAACTCTGGAATGGCTCTGCTTTCTGTGCCATCTGCTCCAGTTCTCCAAAGGAATACTCCTGTCCTTCCCGAATCCACTGTCTTCTGCTCTCCTGTGCAAGCCACAGTCCAATGATATTCTTCAACAGTGTCGTCGTATTGCCATATCCACCTTCGTTGCTGACATTACACTCCAGTGACTTCTCACCGATGATCGGTCCGTCAAGCTCTGTACCGAACAGACTCCATGTTCCGCAACTGATAAAGATGAAATCCTTTTCCTGTGTCGGAACGGAGACAACTGCACTCTGTGTATCATGTCCTGTGATCGCAATAACTTTCGCAGGCTCTACTCCTAATTCCTCACAAATAGATGGCTGCAGAGTACCTACAACTGTACCACTTGGAACAATCTCCGGTAAGATCTTCTTCGGAATCTGAAGAGCATCCAGAATCCGGTCAGACCATACTTTATTTCTGGCATCCATCAGCTGTGTAGTTGTTGCCATCGTATACTCGGCTCTTTTCTCACCTGTCAGGAAATAGTTGAACAGATCCGGTGTCAAAAGCAAAGTGTCTGCTTTTTCCAGAATCCATGGTCTTTTCTGTACCAGAGAATATAACTGGAAAATAGTATTAAAATTTTCAAACTGATTTCCTGTCAAATCGTAGACTTCCTCTTTGGGGATTACCTTAAATACTTCTTCCTGCATTCCCAGAGTTCTGTCATCTCTATAATGTACGGCACTCTCCAGCAGATCGCCATGCTCGTCCAAAAGTCCAAAATCAACACCCCAGGTATCAATTCCTATGCTTTCAAATCCGCCTTTTTGCTTTGCCTTTACAATGCCCTGCTTAATCTCAAAAAAATGTCTCAGTGTGTCCCAATACATGGTTCCGTTCACAATTACCGGATCATTGGAAAAACGATGCACTTCTTCCATATGGATCTTTCCGTCTTCTAATGTTCCCAGGATCGCGCGTCCGCTTCCTCCTCCGAAGTCAAACGCCAGAACTTGTTTTTTCTTATCGCTCACTGATATGCCTCCTTTCAAAGGTTTTTACTCATCACTGTTTTTATTTTAGCATTGTCTGATCATTTTTACTTGTGCTATAATAGTAAAAAATATAACAATATTCACCTAGGAGTCCACTATGCAGTATATAAACTATCGTGAAAACAGAAGAAGAGGAACTGCTGATTTTCCTCTGGAGTATTACCATGTAACCGTATCGCATCCTCAGTATGTCATGTCTTTTCACTGGCATGTAGAATTTGAACTGATCCGCATTCTGAGCGGTACTTTAAAAGTTACCATTGATGAGGTGGAATTTCTGGCAGAAGCCGGAGACACGGTCTTTATCCCTGCCGGTTCCATCCATTCCGGGATTCCAGATTCGTGCATTTATGAATGTCTGGTATTCGATATGAATATGTTGATGAACAAGACCGATTCCTGCTGCCGCTTTCTGCGTCAGATCACAGACCATGAGGTTTCTGTGCAAACACACTATACCAGAAACTGTACCACTGTTCACCAGATCATCTGGCATCTATTTGACGCCGCTGCTTCTAAAAAAGAAGGGTACCAGTTAATTGTATTTGGCACGATGTACCAGTTTTTCGGCTCCTTATTCAGTGAGCATTTATACGAAAGTTCCCCGGATACCCAACACCGCAGCCACAAACGGATCGTACAGTTAAAGCAGGCTCTGGAATTCATGGAATCCTCCTATAACCTGCCGCTGACACTGGATGAGATCTCTGCCAGTGTCGGGATGTCCCCCAAATATTTCTGTCGGTTTTTCCACGAAATGACCCATCGGACTCCCATTGACTATTTGAACTACTACCGGATCGAACGCGCCTGCTACCAATTGATCACAACCGATCTTTCTATTACAGAAATCGCATATGCCTCTGGTTTTAATGATTTAAGTTACTTTATCAAGACCTTCAAGAAGTATAAAGGCACTACTCCAAAACAGTATTTAAAACTATAAAAAGTCCCCACAGGTCTGTCTCTTGGACTGTCCTGTGGGGATTCCCCGTAATCGACTGAAAACACTCTCTTTATACCATTTGAACCTCAGAATAACATCTCGATCCGCTTCCCGTTTTGATGTAGCTGTGTGATCCTAAAAAATACCAAAAATTTTCTCCCGGAATGATCCATATAACGTATCATAATCCGTATATTGGATCTTACTTTCCTTAAACTGTTTTCCCCATGTGCTGCAGATACTGTCTGCGATCAGTTTTGCATCTTCGTGCTCTGTCCCCAAGATCGTGGGAAAAACATAATAAATCATAAAGAAATTCAGGTCCACCTGTGTTCTGGAGTCGATCTTTCCTTTTTTTGAAGCAAAGTTCTTCTCCACGCAGCTCACAATCGTGTCTGCGATTTCCTGTGCTGCCTGCTCTTTATCCGGGCACTGCTCGACATATTCTGTCATCTCCCGAAAATAATGTCCATGCACATCAATAAAATCCTGTGTATTTTTCTCAAATGACTTTTTTTTCAGATGTTTCAGCATCTGATTCCTGTTGTCAAATATTCTTTCGATTCCGTTGAGCATATCTGTGTCCTCCTGAGTGTGTTTCATAAAAAGAAACCGGGGAAACCCCCGGTTTCTCTTTCTATATCACCGCTTTCTACAGCGATATCTTTTTAAAAATTAGTCGTAAAGGTTTGGTGCGATTTCTGCATCTTCCATAGTTTCAGCATCATACCAGTAGCAAGCTGTCTCTACGTCTTTTACTTCTTTTCCTTCGCAGATATCATTCAGAGTCTCAATAGCGATTCTTCCCTGATCTACTGGAGCCTGTGTTACAGATCCAAGTAATGTTCCGTCTTTTACAGCTGCTTTCTGTGTTGAACCAGCATCAAATCCTACACCAAGGATCTTTCCATCTCCTGATCCAAGTACATCCAGGTTCTGGTTTGCTGTCAGAAGACCTTCTGCTGTTACCTGGTTAGAACCAAACATAGCGATTGTATCTTTTTTGTTCATGATGTTAGAAGCTTCTGTAGCAGACAGTTCTACTGTTGTCTGTGCAGGTACAGCTACTTCGATGATGATATCAGCATCTGCTTCTTTTGCATTGTTTTCTACAAGGTTCACATAGTATTCATTTCCAACTACTGCAACTTTCTTTCCGTCAGCTTCAGCAAGTTCTTTGAATTTATTGATGAATCCCATACCACGTCCTGTGATATTTCCAGATGTTGCATCCTGGTTTACTTCACCGATTCTTACAGTGTCTTTTGCATTTGCGATCTGATCTTTCAGAGCTTCATACATTTTTTCTGCTGCGATTCCACCAGCTTCTTCGTTGTTAGTAACAACTGTTGCATATACAGATCCTTCTGGAGCATCTGCTACACCTGTATCGAAGCAAACTACCGGGATTTTTTTGTCAAGTGCTGTCTGCAGAGATTTAATAACAGAACTCTGATCACAAGCTGCAAGAGCGATTCCGTCTGGAGCTTTGTTGATCGCATTGTTCAGCATAGTTACCTGATCAGCGATATCGGACTCAGCATTTGGTCCTGTTGTGTTACATTTTACACCAAGTTTTTCTGCTGCTGCATCAATACCCTGTTTTGCTGCCTGCCAGTATGTAGACTGGAAGCTCTTTACAACGACTTCAAACTGATAATTTCCACCTTTGTCTCCGCCTTTGTCGCTTCCGCTGTCAGCTGCTTCTTTGTTGTCTCCGCCGCATCCAGCTAACATTCCTGCTACCATGCATCCACCAAGTAACACTGCTAAAACTTTCTTTTTCATAGTTCTTATCCTCCTAAGATATGTTTTCCGACTGTAATACCTGAGGTACAGTCTCCTCGTTTCTATAGTAACAGCCGGTGGAATCTTTTAGACTCCCACTCCGGTCTGCTATCTATCTTTCTTTGTTACTGCTGTAATCGATTAAGCTGCTTCTTTCTTTCTCTTGAAGATATCGATCAATACAGCTGCGATCAATACAAAACCTGTGATGATCTGCTGCCAGTTTGCTGTCAGTCCGATGAACGGAAGTCCTGTCTTTAACAGACAGATTACGAATACACCAGCCAGTGTTCCTGTGATACTTCCTACACCACCTGTCATGGAAACACCACCGATGATGGCTCCACCGATTGCTTCCAGCTCAAATCCTGCACCACTACCTGGCTGAACTGTTGCGAAGATTGCAGAGTAGGAAATAGATGCCAGTCCTGCAAAAAATCCACAGATCACATATGCCATGATGTGATAGAATTTTACGTTGACTCCGGAAAGTCTTGTTGCTTCTTTATTACTTCCGATTGCCAGAGTGTAACGTCCGATTTTTGTATGGTTCAATACAAATGTCATAAGGATTACAAGTAAGATGATCCATAAAAATCCGATTGGGATGTTCAGTCCATCCATCTTGATCTTAAAGATGCTTCTAAACCATCCTTCCGGTGATCCTGCTACCGGCCAAGGAATACCAAATCCCCCTACAACAATGGCACCGATACCTCTTGTGATCATGCAGGTACACAATGTTGCCAGGAACGCCGGAAGTTCCATGATCGCTACTAAGATTCCATTGAAAACTCCGATTACAATACCACATAAAACACTTACCAGCATACCTGCTGCTGTCGGCCATCCCTGATGTACGATCAGATATCCACCAATCAGAGAGTAACAGATCAGACCTGTACCGATGGAAAGGTCTACACCACCTGTCATCAACGGGAACGCAACTCCGATTGCCATCAATGCAATGTAGTAAGAATAATCCAGAATACTTACAAATGTTGTATATTTTCTAAATCCCGGGCTCATTGCACAAAAGAAGATGAACATTGCGATTACGATCAGGAAAACGATGAACTTCTGTCCTCCCATTCTGTCAATGAACGACTTATTTGTGCCAGCCGTCTTTGTTGTCTTATTTGCCATTTTTACTTCCTCCTACTCTATCTCTCGTGTAGCCATGTTCATGATATTTTCCTGTGTAGCCTCGGAAATATCCAGCTCACCAGTTTTCTTTCCTTCACACATTACGATGATTCTGTCGCTCATACGTAAGATCTCAGTCATTTCAGAGGAAATCATAATAATGGCTTTGCCCTGTTCTGCCAGCTGATTCATCAGTTTATAAATTTCATTTTTCGCTCCAACGTCGATACCTCTGGTAGGCTCGTCGAAGATCAGGATATCACAGTCTCTTGTCAGCCATTTTGCAATAACAACTTTCTGCTGGTTACCACCTGACAAGTTCACAACAAGCTGTTCTACGTTTGGTGTCTTTGTTGCCAGAGACTCTACATACTGCTGCGCTACTTCTTTTTCTTTCTTCTTGTCAATGAAGATACCCTTCATAAACTGTTCCATTGTTGCCATAGAAGTGTTCTCAGCCACTGATTTCTGAACAACGATTCCGTATCTCTTTCTGTCTTCTGAAAGATATCCGATACCATTTCTAACTGCATCTTCCGGACTCTTGATCTCAACTTTTTTACCGTTGATGTAGATATCACCGCTGTCGATCGGGTCAGCACCAAAGAGCGCTCGCGCTGTCTCTGTACGTCCTGCTCCCATCAATCCGGAGAATCCAAGAATCTCTCCTTTATGCAGCTCGAAGCTGACATCTTTTACCATCTTTCCAGCATTCAGATGTTCTACTTTCAATACTACCGGTGCATCTTTTGGCACCATGTTCTGTGTCTTTGGATCTTCATAGATTACACGTCCAACCATCATGTTGATGATGTCATCTTTTGTACAGTCTTTTGTGATCAGTGTTCCAACATATGTACCATCACGCATAACCGTAACACGGTCTGTGATGACCTTGATCTCATCCATACGATGTGAGATATAAACAATACCGATTCCTTTTGCTTTCAGATCGTTGATGATCTTGAACATTTCCTGAATCTCAGTCTCTGTCAGCGCTGCAGAAGGCTCGTCAAAGATGATAACCTTTGCATCGTGGGAAATTGCTTTTGCGATCTCACACATCTGCTGTTTTCCGACTGTCAAGTGATTCATAGTCTCTCTTGGATCAATGTCGATATTCATTCTGTCAAACAGTTTCTTTGCTTCATCGTTCATCTTTTTATCATCGATACGAAGTCCTTTTTTGAACTCTCTTCCGATGAAGATGTTCTGTGCCACTGTCAGATGACCAAGCATGTTCAGCTCCTGGTGCACGATTACAATACCGGCATCCTGAGCTTCTCTTGTATTGGCAAACTCTACTTCTTTTCCTTCATATGTAATAGTTCCGGAATCTTTTTTATAGATACCTGTCAGAACCTTCATCAAGGTTGACTTTCCGGCACCGTTCTCTCCCATCAGAGCAAGGACTTCACCTTTTCTGACTTCCAGATCTACATGATCCAGTGCATGAACACCCGGGAAAGATTTGTCGATTCCTTTCATCGTTAATATAACTTCACCCATTTTATTACCCTTGCCTTTCTCTTTCACTTCTTCTCTCAATTATTATGTATCACGATTAGTTCTTTCTGCGTCTTGCGACAACGTCACTGAATACTGCAACGATAACGATAAGACCTGTGATGATAAGCTGATAATCTTTTGTAAAGCCAAGAGCCAGAATTCCTTCCTGAAGCAGTGCGATGATGAACACACCGATCACTGTACCACTGATGGAAGCAAGTCCACCTGCCATGGAAGTACCACCCATTACACAACCAGCAATTGCTTCGTTGTTGTACTGATCACCATATCCAGGCTGAACAGTTGTATATGCTGCTGTGAAGAAGATTGCTCCAATACCAACCAGAATTCCACAGATAACGTATGCTGACATTTCCCATTTCTTTACATTAACACCGGAAAGTCTTACTGCTTCTTTGTTGCTTCCCAGACATAAGACGTAGCGTCCCAGTTTTGTCTTGTTCAGCAGAACTGCACAGATTACAGCTACTGCAAGAAAGATGATCAATCCTACCGGAATACCATCAATGCTGATGATCTTTCTGAACCATCCGCCGTCCTGCATCTCCTGTGGCCAGCTGACAGACTGTGTCTTTGTGAATACAGATGCAATACCTTTGGAAATATTCATACTTGCCATGGAAGTGATGAAAGAAGGTACTGACCAGTACGCAACCAGATATCCATTAAAGATTCCGAAAACCAGTCCGATCACAACGCTGAGAATCAATGCTGCAGGCATTGGCATCCCGTATGATGTGAAGCAGTATCCTGAAATCAATGCACAACAGAACATTACCGGTCCGATGGAGAAATCAATTCCTCCTGTTGCGATTACAAAGGTAACTCCTAATGATAAGAATCCCAGAAAATATACATAATTGAGGGTATTCAGAATACGTTCAATTCCGAAGAAACTTCCCTGTGTCAGTGCACAGAAAAAGCCGTACATCAGAAGTAATACGAAGCATAACACAATTCTGTTAAACCCTACCTTTTTTACAAAAGGATTTTGTTTAATCTTTTCCACTTTTCATCCTCCTATTTCTTTCGTTCCGCTCATGGAAAATGCGGACTCTTTTCCATCTTTTTCTTCCACCTTCACAGACTTCTTTTTTCCTGTCATTCTCAACCGAATGCACAGGACTTCAGAACTCCATGATTTGTCGAACCAAGATTTATTTATAGTATAGTATTTCTTAGTTCTTAAGGAAATCGAAAATTTTCCTAAAAAAGGTTAAAAAATTACACTGTCAGATATTTTTATACCTTTCAGTGTAATTTTTTACCATTCTGCCTTACTGTTGACCGGAAAATGGGTATAACAGTCTTTGATTTTCCTCTTCGTACATATTTTCTTTTGTGATCAGTTTACATCCGGAATCCAGATTGTATTCCATCGGATATCCTTCCACAGCCTTAACTGCCTGCTGCACTCCCAGATATCCGATATTAAACGGTTTCTGGATGACAATTCCCTGGATGATCCCAGCCTCCAGAAGCTGGATTTCCTCCACAGAGTTATCCACTCCCACTACCTGGATCTGCTCTCCAAGCTGTTGTGCTTTCACCACTCTTGCCGCTCCCACGGCTGCATATTCATTGGTTCCGATCAGGGTATCAATTTCCGGGTGTGCCTTTAACATTTTTCTGGTCAGCTCGGAGGACACTTCATAAGAAGAGTTGCAATATACAATATCTACAATCTGATCCTGAAATTCTCCCAGTCCGTCTCTTACTCCTGCTTCTCTTTCTGCTGCAGTAGAAGAACCTTGCACATGAGAGATGATCCCGATTCGAGAGTCCTCTGTTAACAGAGTGCTGGTATACTCTCCCAGTTCCTGTCCTGCCTTAAAATTATTGGTGGCCACAACCCCATTTGCAATTTCCTTATCAATCACAGAATCGATCAGGATCACTTTAATCCCTGCTGCCACTGCCTTCTCAATCGCCTCTGTGCTTTCGCTGTAACTGCATGGTGCGATCAGAAGTGCATCCGGATCCTTTTCTATGCAGGTCTCAATAATCTCATTTTGTCCCTCATAATCATTTTCTGCAGTTCCGCCGACCACTTTGATCTCACATCCAAATTCCTCTGCCCCCAGCTTTGCTCCTTCGGTCAGACCTGTCCAGAAATCATTGGTAGGGTCTACTGTTTTGGGAATCAACATAATCTGATAGACCCGTTTCTCATGGGAACTTTCCTGAAGAACCCCCACAGCAATCAAAAGCAGGAGCAAAAACATGACTCCTACGGTCAGCGCTGCAAATACCCGTTTACCTGCCTGTGTCTTCATGATTCTTCCCTCCGTCCAGCGGGATCGTGACTGTTGCAACAGTTCCCTCCCCTTTTCTGCTTATATAAGAAATCCCATATTCCGGACCATAATACAGCTGAAGCCGTTTCTGCACATTGTAAACCCCCACACCATTGGATTTGGTTTTCTTCTCTTTCTTTTCCAGAATGTGTTCCAGTTCTTCTTCCTCCATCCCTGCACCATCATCTGCAACCACAAGACAGATTCGGTTTCCCTTTCGATACCCACGGATGCTTAAATTCCCTTTGGTCTCTTTGTACTTCAATCCATGATAAATCGCATTCTCCACCAATGGCTGCAGCACAAATTTGATGATCATGACATTCAAAATACGATCTTCCACATCAATGGTATACTCCAGTTTATCTTTATAGCGCATTTTCTGAATGGTCAGATAGCTTCTCACATATTCGATTTCTTCCGAAATGGTAATCTGCTCCCGATCATTGCTGATACTTTGCCGCAGCAGTTTTGCAAGAGCTGCCGTCATCAGTACCACCTGCTCATTTTCTCCTGCTTCGGACATCCAGATGATAGAATCCAGCGTGTTATAGAGAAAATGCGGGTTTACCTGTGCCTGCAGTGCCTTCATCTCACTTTTCCGTTTCTGCTGCTGTTCATAAATATTTTGCTCCATCAGCGCACGGATCCGGCGTGTCATGGCATTAAACGATCTGCTGAGACTTCCAATTTCATTTTCTGCCGTAATCTCTACATTCGCCTCTTCAAAATTTCCTTCCTGTACCAGATTCATCGAATCCCGGAGTCTTCGGAGTGGTTTGGTGATCTCACGGGAAATAAAACTGGAAATGATGATCACTCCTAATAAAATGCCCAGAGCAGCCAACAGATACATCATCTGGGCCTGTTGATTGTTTTTCATCAACTCTGATACATATGCAGCACCTACCACGGTCCATCCTGTCTTTTCGGATTTTGACATGGTATACAGTTTGCTTTCTGCCCCTTCTTCTGTCTCCAGATAGTTTTCCCTGGAATTTAAAATCTCGTCAATCCGCTCTTCTTTTAAGCCTCCATAGATCAGCTGCTGTTTGGGATGATAGATCATGCTTCCCTGTTCATCCAGGATGAACATATACCCTTTGTTGCCCATAGAGGTGTTGCTGCACAGCCCGCTGATGGCACTATAGTTGAGATCTACAAAAAAAACGCCTTCCCGCTCTCCAGTCTGGTTATTGATGATCGCACGGCTCAGGGTGATCACCCAATGATAACTTCCCGCAATGGCATTCTGCACATGGGAGGAGGAAATGGAAATCCCACTTGGCGAACGGAGAGCCGCCTGATACCAGTCCTGTTGTCTGATATCCACATATTCATTTAATTTTGCACTGCCATGGTTGATCAGCGCTTTCCCATTATTGGCCACAGCTGCAATATTATAAATATCGGAACGACTTTCCATGATCGTATTAAACTGTGTCAGAATACGTTCTCGCTCTTCCTCAAGCTCCTGCTGAGTCTGTCCCTCTTCAAATAAATACCTGGGCACATCGCTTCCATTGGCGATCACCCAGGAAATATTTTCCATATAATCAATATACGAATCGATGTCATAATTGACCTGCTTGATCAGCTGGGACATGGAAGAACTGGAATTCTCATAAATCGTCTTTTTTGTAAAGTCCATCGCGATCAGCAGGAAAATCAGCACTGCTACAATAACCAGCGCCGAAAACGACAGCAGAATCGCATCCTGAATGCTTTTAAACCTTCCAAATAGTGTCTTATCCCGGTTTTTCATGCTCTAATTCTCCCTGGCATATTCTTTTGGAGTGCGCCCTGTCATCTTTTTGAATGCGATGCTAAAGTAATGTGGATCGCTAAATCCTACTTTTTCTGCAATCTCATAATTCTTCAGACTGGTTTCCCGAAGCAGCTGCTTGGCACGTTCCATCCGTATCCCATTGAGCGCTTCTGTAAAGGTCTTTCCTGTCGCCTCTTTAAATACACTGCTGAACCGGCTGGTACTGATATTCAGATGTTCGCATACATCATTTAGCGCAAGAGACGGATTGCTGTAATTCTCTTTCAGATACTCCAAAGCCTGTCTTGCCCAACGTTCTCCGCTGGACTGTCCTGCCATCTCCATAGCCTCCATTGCTTTTTTTGCATACTTTTTCACTTTTTCCATAGCAGTTTCAAAACTGCGGGCTTCCATGATTTCTTCCATTTCTTCTTCGGAAAGCACAAAATCTTCATTTGCCCTGCGCACCACTCCGTAGAGGATCACCATAATCTGCCGAAGCCAGGAGACTGCCTGGCCTCTAGTTACATATCCATGACAGATCCAGTTCTCTACATGATCCAGAATATCAAATAATTCTTCGGTTCTTTTCCCCTTTGCCACCTCTTCGATTTCATGAAAATCCTGCTCCAGCTCCAGGAGATTGCCGCAGCTCATGGAACTTTCGCAGTCATACACCTGTCCACTTCCTCTGGTATAGCGGTATTTTAATGTCTGCACCGCTGCTTCATATGATTTTGGAAGATCTTCCAGCTTTTCTACATAAGTCCCCATTCCGATAGAAACGCTCAACTGCATGGCCTGTCGTACCATCTCCTGGATCTCCTGACAAATCTCACGAGCTTCCTGACGGAACTCTTTTGGTGTGTCCGTCCATAATAACATACAGACTCTGCTGTCTGAATCTCGATATGCAATTCCCGCATTGTGATTGCTCACGATCTCATGACTGATATTCTCTACTACAAATGACATCAGCGCGCTCTCTTTTTTCAGTTCTTCATCGGTATCGTACAGGCTGGAATACACATCGATATCGGTCGTCACAACTCTGTAAAATGCGCCGCCTAGTTCAATTCCAAATTCTTTTAATTCTTCCATGCTGGTCTCGATCGCCTGCGTCCCCTGGATCAGTCTGGACAATGTCTTTGAAATAATGAGCGCCTCATTCTTCGTATACGTACGATATGCCTTTTTTAAGACATCGATCTTCTCTTCTTCCGACCGTTCGCTGTCCAGCTTTTCCCGAATCCGGATCAGCACTTCTGTCAGTTCTTTTGCAGTCACTGGTTTCAGTAAATATTCGGCTACTTTATATTGAATTGCCTGCTTTGCGTATTCAAAGTCACTGTAACCGCTAAATATCACGATCTTCGTCTGCGGCATATTTTCATATAAATATCTGCTCAGCCCCATCCCGTCTATATAGGGCATACAAATATCTGTCAATACTAAATCTACCGGATGTTCTTTGACAAACTCTATCGCATCCTTTCCATTCTCGCAATCCCCCACCAGCTCAAAACCGATCTGTTCCCATTCTATCTTCGCACTGATTGCTTCCCGAACCAGGATTTCATCATCCACCAATAATACTTTATACATGTTTGGATCCTCCCACCGCACTTTCTGTCGAAAATACAGAAATGTCTACGCCTAGTATACAACAAAGACCGGGATTGTGAAAGTAAAATTTACAGGATGCAAAAATGATGCCGGAATCATCCGACACCATTTTCACATTCTTTCTATATTATTAGAGGATTAGATATTATCAATTCCCAATTTTTTATCAAATATCTTCATAAGAAGAACTGCAGACACAAAACTTACAACACATGCAAGGATTGCCGCAACCACTGTAGAATCAAAACCTGTCTGTGGATTGATTACCTGCAGCCATCCAAAAATTCCATTTGTTCCGGCTGAATACTGTTTGACTCCGCCAAATCCAATAATCGCTCCACCGATACCGGAAGCCAGACACGCAAGGATAAACGGACGTTTAAACTGCAATGTCACTCCGTAAATCGCAGGTTCTGTAATTCCAAACATTGCAGAAATGATTGCCGGACCGCATACTCCTTTTAATTTCTTATTTTTCGTCTTTAACATGATCATCAGAACTACTCCTGCCTGTGCAAATGCAGAAGCCAGACCTGCGATCGTAATTGCATCATATCCCAATGTTGCCATATTATTCACATTCAATGCTACAAATCCCCAATGTACTCCGAACATCACACATACCTGGATCAGCGCTCCATAGAGGAAACCACAAACTGTAGAATTGATTTCAAATAAGAATCCCATAAAAGCTCCCAACAGGTCACTGGCAAACGTTGCGATCGGTCCCAATACCAAAAGTCCTGCTACGACACTGACTAAAATCGTGAGCATTGGCACCACAAATGCTTTTACCAATTCCGGAATATGGCGGTTTAAAACTCTTTCCAGCTTTGCCGCAAAGAAGCAGACCAACACAACCGGAATCACAGAACTTGCATAATTCATCAGAATTACCGGAATCCCCAGAAATGTAACATAGACCGGTGATTCAAAAATCGTACCTGCAAATACGGTATACAGCGGTTCTCCTCCCATCATAACCGCGATTGACGGATACACAAGAGCTGCACCAATGGCCATCCCGACAAATGGTGTGCCTCCAAACTTTTTCATTGCTGTATATCCTAAGAAGACTGGCATAAAGTAAAAAAAGCAATCCCCTGCAATGGACAAAATCTGATACGTTCCGGCCGTTGCATCCATCAGCCCCGTCGCAGTCATCAAAGCCAGGAAACATTTAATGATTCCTGTTGCGATCAGCAAATTCAAAATTGGAGTAAAGACTCCTGAAATAGTATCAATAAAGCGACTGGAAATTTTTTTATCTTTCATTTCCTCTTTAAATTCTTTTGCATCTTTTAATCCGCTTTCTTCTGTTTGCAGTCCATACATCGATACCAGTTCCTGATATACGTCTCCAACGTGACGGCCAATGACAACCTGATACTGTCCGCCTCCTTTCACAACAGAAAGTACCCCTTCTATATTTTTTACTGTTTCATCCTGCACTGTGTTCTCCTGTTTCAACTGAAATCGAAGTCTTGTCGCACAATGATATACATTCTGAATATTTTCTTTTCCTCCGATCGCATCTACGATCTCCCTGATCATTTTTTCGTATTTCATCTCTATTCCTCTCTTTTCATTCAAATACAAGAATTACCGTTTCTCCCTTTTCACACTGGATCTTTCTTGATTCCAATGCCTCATTTACAATGGTAATCTCTGTTCCGTGAACAGATTTTAATTCCACTCGTTTTACTCTGCCACTTGTCCATTCCATATTCAAAAGAAATCCGCTTTTGGTTCGAACCCCATTCACCCTTCCCTCTGGAATCTCACGCGGCAAAGCAGGAAGAACATACACCGTATCTTCAAAATCCTGTACGATCATTTCTAAAATCCCGCAAGCCCCTCCAAAATTTCCGTCAATCTGAAATGGCGGATGATTGTCTAACAAATTATCTAATGTTGCATCTGCTAATAATTCCTGTAGATTCTGATACGCTTTTTTTCCATTCCATAGTCTTGCAAAAAACAGAATGATCCATGCTTTGCTCCACCCGGTATGTCCACCGCCATTTTCCAAACGACGAGCAAGCGTTTTTTCTGCAGCCTCTGCCAATTTCGGAGTCTTATCCTTTCGAATCTGCTGTGCTGGATACAGGGCAAACAACTGTGAAATATGTCGATGTCCTACTTCCAGTTCTTCGTAATCCTGATCCCACTCCTGAATCTGCCCATATTTTCCAATCCTTAATTCCGGCAGATTTTCCATTCTCTCTTTCACGATCTCAGTGAATGCTCCTTCTTGTTCCAGAATTGCTGCTGCTTTTACATAATCTCCAAACAATTCTCTTACGATTTCGATATCCATCGTTGGTCCCATACAAAGACATCCATACTGGTTTTCTTCTGTAATATAGATATTTTCCGGAGAACTTGACGGACCTGTCACCCACTTTCCGTCTGGATTCTGAACCATATAATTCACAAAAAACCGAACACTGTCCTCTAAAATCGGAAAATATTCTTTCAAAAACTCCACATCTTTTGTGTATTGATAATGTGCGTATATATGAAGACACAACCATGCGCCTCCCATTGGCCATATTGTAGAACTGGTGTGATAATCCTGTGGTGCGCAGTCCCCCCATATATCGGTATTGTGGTGACAGCAAAATCCTTCTGCCTGATACATAGACTCTGCAACTTCTTTTCCTTTTGGATACATACGCTTCAAATGTTCTAAAAGCGGAAGGTGCAACGCAGATAATCCTGTTTTTTCTGCCATCCAGTAATTCATCTGAATATTGATATTAATGGTATATTTGCTTCCCCACATAGGTTCAAATTCTTCATTCCAGATTCCCTGCAAATTTGCCGGCAGACTTCCTTCTCTGCTGGAACTAATCAGCAAATATCTTGCAAAATCATAGTACAGATTGATCAGCCCGATATCATTTTCTCCTGCTCTGATTCGTTTTAATCGCTCCGGTGTTGTCAAATGTTCCAGACTTTGCTTTTGTTCAAGCACAAGACGACAGGTATCAAAATACGACCGATAATCCTCAATGTGCTCTTTTTTTCTTTCTTCATATGTGCCTAAAGATAATTGTTCCAGACGTTTCCTGCACCATTGTTTCGGCTCTTCTGATCGGAACGTTGTTCTCCCCGTAAAACAGATCAGAACTTGTTTCGCCTGTTCTACAATAATACGGCTTCCCATCTGATATTGCCTTCCGCCGCAGGCAATGATACGCACCCCCATGACAAAAGCAATCCCGTCCTGACCTCCAGATGCTCCTTCCAGCCAGATATACTGATTGTCCTGTGCCTGGATCCGGTCGCAGCAGGAAATCCCTCTTCCTGAACGGTTGTCTTTTCTGGTCGCAGATATCTCAAGGTTGATCCCCTCTTCACTTTCTGCAGAAATACGATACATCCCTGCCTGTGCCGGATTCGAAACAAAAAATTCCCTTTTCCATTCCTTCTCTTTGACACAATACGTGATCGTTCCAACTGCCTCTTCCACATCCAATGTTCTCTGATATGATTCCGCTTCGACTGCACACTCCTGCAAATACGGAAGACCGCTTTCATCCCGAACCAGTCTGGGCGTTACTTCCTGATCCAAAAAACGGATCCAGATGTCCCCCAAGGGCTGATATACACGCATATTCGGACAAGTTGCGTACATACTTTGCTCTGCCAGTTTTTCCGCTTCCCGAACATTCCCTGCAAACAAAGATTCCCGGATCTTTTTCAAATATTTTGACGCATCTGGATTCACCCTGTCAGAAAAACCACCTGACCATACCGAATCTTCATTTACCTGTATTCTTTCTTTTGCAGTGTTTCCAAATACCATTGCTCCAAGAAATCCATTTCCAACTGGAAATGCCTGATTCCACTCCTCTGCTTCTTTCCGGAAAAAAATCTTTCCCATAGTTCCTCCTTCTTTCAAATAAAGCTCTATTTGTAACTACTATTATAATAAAAAAAAACAGATATTTTAAAAAGTTCGAATTTTGGAAACTTTAAAATCTCTGTTTTCTGATTTTTATATGTGATTATTTTCTGATGGAACTCCATAAATCTCTTCATAGCAATATAAAAGACGTTCTATGAACACCTGATATAAAATCGGATGATTTTGGACGCAATCTGCATACTCAAGCAGTATACATTCATCGACTCTTTCATCCTCCATCATTTGCCTGTTAGATGTTACCAGTACGATTTTCGCTTTTGTTTTGTCAAACGTGTTCTTTACAGGACATCCCTCGCGATTTTGATATACGCTGATATATTTTCCCGAATTAGAAAATATCAGAATCAACGTCTCTTCATCGGCTGTTTCAATGTAGTGTTCCTGCTGTTTGTCATTCATCGTTGTATACAAAAATTTATGATAATAATGCATCTTATGCTGCAGATTAATGGCAGCGGATTCCGAATAACTGATTCCAAACGCAGCCAGATTCCGATACTCATGCAGATCTGCTGCCAAACGTTTTAACTGCTCTTCATCCATTCCAAACAACACAGATCTGATATCTTCCGCTAATACCTTTTCGTATGCCCATACACCATGCCTGTGAATATAATCTGTAATATTGCATTTTCCGTCTTTGTTATACACTTCCCGTTTTCCTTGCCGTACTGCTTCCAGTTTAAAATCCAGATAATCTTCAAATCCGATATCTCTGACAAATTTTGAAATTGTCGATTTTGAAACGGCACACATTTTCGCCACATCACTGATCGACATTTGTGGAAGCTCCCACAAATTCCATACCATCATTTTTGCGATATAAAATTCTGTAGAATCCGGCTTTTTTTCATTTAGTGCTGTAATCAGCCTATTATACAAAATGTACATAACCCATCCTCTTTTCTGCTGGATATTTCTATTGTAACAGAATTTTCTCCAACTGAAAACAGCATTTTAAAAGAAGCAGGAAAGATCTGCATTTTTCTGCTTTCCTGCTTCTCTTGTTATAATGTTACAATTTCTCCATCCTCATCCCAGAGATCATGCCAGTCTTTTGCACCTTCCCACAAAAATACCTGTCCTTTTACAAGACGGTTATTTCTTTCCAGTGTTTCGATCTGTTTCATCTCTTCTTCTGTCAATGGATCTTCTGTCATCGCTTTTAAGTTGCTTACATATTCCACCTCATGCACAGAGAACGGGATCGGGATCTGTCCTCTCTGATGCGCCCATTTTAAAGCGATCAGCGCCGGATGGCATCCGTGTGCCTTTGCAATCTCCTGCATTTCGGGTGTCTGCAGATCTGCCACATCTTCCGGGCACATATCTCTTTCCGGTCTTTGCGGAGAACCAAGCGGCATAAATCCGATCGGCTGGATATTGTGTGCCACCAAATAATCAAAGATTTCTTTCTGCTGGAAGCATACATGCATCTCAGACTCACATGCTGCAGGCATAATCTCCATCAGCGGAAGTACTGCCTCCATTTTCGGAATAGTCATGTTGGAAATTCCGATGTGACGAATCAGCCCTTTTTTCACCAATTCTTCACACTGTCTGTATGTATTCATAAATTCTTCCACAGAGAATGGTTTAGAATCCGGATTTCTGGAATCCACATCACATCCCGGTGCATGATAATTTGGGAATGGCCAGTGAATAAAGAACAGGTCAATGTAGTCACACTGCAGATCCTGAATACTCTTTCTGCAGGATTCTTCCACTTTCTCATGCATATCATTCCATACTTTTGTCATAATGAACAGATCTTTTCTTTCTACTGCGCCCTCTTCAAATGCCGCATGGAAGACTTCTCCGATCTGATCTTCATTTCCATAACATGCAGCACAGTCAAACATCCGATATCCGCAGCGGATAGCTCCTGCTACTGCGTTTGACACCTGCTCCGGTGTGAAACGGTCAGAACCAAAGGTTCCCATTCCCACGCATGGAATCTCCTCTCCTGTGTACAGTTTTACTTTCGGCACCATTGCCGGATCGATCATTTCTGCCATATGTTATTCCTCTCTTTCTTTATTTTATCTTTTTAATTTTAACCTCTTTAAAAATACGCTCCATATCTTCTTTCACAAAAAATCCAGTCTCTTCCCGAAGGGCTGCTGCGGCTGAAACTGCACTTGCAAGCCTTAAGCTTCCTTCCACGGAAATATTTTTGCTGAATCCAACTGCAAAGCCTGCAATCATGGAATCTCCGCATCCCACTGTATTGACGGCATCGATCTTTGGAACCTTTGCCTGATAGATTCCCTGGTCACATACAACAAAAGAACCTTCTGCTCCCAGAGAAACCGCCACAATCTCTACTCCACTTTTATGGATTTCTTTTGCTGCTTCGATCATTTCCTCCAAACTTTCACAGGCGGTTCCTGTCAGCATCCGGATTTCATCCAGATTTGGCTTGATCATTGTCGGCTTCGCTTTCATTCCTTCTTTCAGCAAAGTTCCACTTGTATCCAGGAGCACTTTCTTTTTCTCTTCCCTGCAGATCTTTACCATGCGCTGATACGCAGTCCCATCCAGTCCTTTCGGAACGCTTCCTGACATTGCCACCACATCTGCCTGTTTGACCAGATCTCTGAATTTTTCTAAAAATCCCTGAAACTGTTCTTCTGTCACTGTAAATCCCGGTTCCAGAAATTCGGTCTGTACCCGGTTTGTCTCATCCCAGATATTGATGCAGGAACGGCTCTCTGCATCCAGATGATAAAATTCACTGCGGATTCCAAATGGCTTCAATGCCTCCTCAATATAGTGTCCCGCATGTCCTCCTACAAAACCAGTAGCAACGACCTCTTCTCCTGCAATCGCTGCCGGCTTGGAAACGTTCAATCCTTTTCCGCCCGGAGTATAAGCACACTCTTTCACACGGTTCACTTCTCCCAGGCGGAAATTTTCCACCACGTAGCGTTTATCGATCGCTGCGTTTAATGTCACGGTCAGTATCATCTTACAACTCTCTCCCCACTCATTTTACGATTCGTTTACAAGCAACACTTTCCCTTTGACCAGCCCCGGAGTCTTGAACATCTGGAATGCTTCCTGCGCCTGACTCATCGGAACTTTTTTGTAGATAAATCCAGGATCAAATTTTAACTGTCCGGTTGCAAAATAGTGTGCGGTCAATTCCCACTCTTTTCCCGGGAACGGCGCACTGTAGGACATCCAGGAGCCAGTCAGATGGAACTCTTTCCGATTCATGTTCTCCCACATTGCCGGAGTAAATGTCAACTCTTCGTGAGGCGTTCCGATAAAGCAGACATTGGCTTTGTTTCCTGCCAGCTCAAATGCCATATGCATGGTTGGGATCTGTCCTGCCGTCTCGAACACATAGCCATATCCTTTCTGTCCGGTCAGCGCCATTGCCTCCTGCATGTAATCCTCTTTTGTGGTATTGATCACGGCATCTGCGCCCAGACGTTTCGCCAGTTCCAGACGTTCCTCACTGATATCAAAGACCACCACTTTTCTGGAACCGAAAATCTTTGCCCACTGCATGGTAAACATTCCGATAGTTCCGCCGCCCAATACAGCTACATACTCTCCACCCTTGTACTCATTCTGCAGCAAGCCATGGAGTGCAACGGTAGATGGTTCAAACATGGCTGCCTGCTCATAAGAAATGGACGGATCATAAACAACTGCATTCTGCTCCGGAATGACCACATAATCTGCATTGCTTCCCTGTTCTCTGGATCCGATAAAACTATAATGCTTGCAGAGAGAGAAGTTTCCGTTCTGGCAGTCATCACATTTCATACATGGCTTCAACGGTGCGCCTGACACATGATCTCCTACCTTTACTTTTGTCACGCCTTCTCCCACTTCCACGACATCTCCCGAAAACTCATGTCCCAGGACGATGGGATAAAAATGTACCCCATTGTGCAGAACTCTTGGAATATCAGACCCACAGATTCCAGATGCTTTCACTCTTACTTTTACTTCTCCGGGTCCCGGTGTCGGTTCTTCATAATCCAGGTACTGCACATCTTCATTTGCACAAACCACTGCTGCTTTCATTGTCATTTTCCTCCTGTTTTTTTCATCAGATTTTTCAACTGTTCATACAGCTCCCTATATATCGCATATCCCGCTTCATATGTATCCACATGTTCGGTATTTGGGATATGAACTCTTCCTTTTGTGACTGTCTGTTCCACGGCATCTTCAAAACTCTCATACATTCCGACACCTACTCCTGCAAGGATCGCTGCCCCTAATGTCGTAGCAGTGTCCGATGACGGTACTTCGATCGTCTTTCCTGTCACATCTGCTTTGATCTGCGTCCAGAGTCTGGAATTTGCCGCACCTCCCATGGCTTTGAGCACCTGGACATTTGCGCCTGCCTCCTGTGCAACTTCCAGATTGTGCTTCAATGCATAAGCAGTCCCTTCCATTGCGGAGCGAATCAGATGTCCTTTTTTCTTTCCAAAATCCAGCCCGTAATACACTCCTTTGGCATTTGGATCCCAGATTGGAGAACGCTCTCCGGACATATACGGAAGAAATACCACACCGTCACTACCTGCCGGGACTGCATCTGCTTCCTCATTCATCAGCTCCAGAGAACTGATTCCTCTTCGTTTGCCTTCCTCCCGTTCCCAGTCTCCAAGTTCCTGTTCCAGCCAGCGCATGACACCGCCGCCTCCGGTCGTTCCTCCCTGCAAAAGCCAGCATCCCGGCACCACATGTGTTCCCAGGATCAGCCTCTCGTCCGCACAATACTGTCCCATGCAGATACTCATGCCGCCTGCCTGGCCCCCCTGTTCCTGGGTATCCCCATCGTGCAGGACGCCAACTCCCAAGGCGCCGCAGGCTGCATCCAGTCCCCCGGCAACCACCGGAATCCCGACGCACAGTCCGCACGCTCCGGCTGCTTCTTCTGTCACTGTTCCTATGACTTCATGACAGGCATAAATATCCGGAAGCAGGTCTTTGGAAAATCCAAAAGCCTGACACATTTCCTCATTCCAGATTCTCTGACGCATATCAAAACAATGAAGTCCGTATCCCTGTGACACATCCTGTGTCATATTTCCGGTCAGTTTGAATGCAATATAACTGTTCGACTGCAAAATTTTCGCTGTTTTTTCATACACTTCCGGAAGATTTCTCTGATACCATAAGATTTTCGGCGTAGTATAGGATGGCTGCAGAGAATTTCCGCACAGCTCAAAAATCTTCTTGCTCCCAATTTTTTCATTCATTTCCTCACAGATTGACTGTGCTCTTGTATCCATCCAGATGGGCGTATTGGTCAAAACATTGCCTTTTGCATCCACTGCGATAGCTGACCAGCTCTGTCCGTCAATTCCGATACCGGCAATCTCTTCCGGAGAAACTTCAGCCGCTTTCAAAGTTTTCGGCAACACCTGACAGATCACATCCCACCAGTCCCTTGGATCCTGTTCTGCCCACCCGGGCTTTGGATAATAAACCGGATACGTCCCACTCTGAGCTTCCAAAACTTCCCCTTGTTTGTTAAATATGGCAATTTTACATCCGCTTGTTCCAATATCAATTCCTATTAAATATGGTTTCATCTCTCTCCTCCGAACTTTTTTCGAAACGTTTCGGTTTATGGGGTAAAAACACGTACACTTTGTCACTTGGACAAAATGTGTACGGATTTTCCTTCTACAAAACTGGTCTTTAATTTGACAGCTTTCTGCGGTCTGTCCTTAGAATTTCCATCGAGCCGTTCCAGGATCAGTTCTGCCACATGCCGTCCAATCTCTTTTGTCGGCTGTGCCACAATACTCAGCTTCGGATTGCTGGCTTTGGCAAACTCCAGATTATCAAAGCCGATCACCGAAAGTTCTCCGGGAATCTGAATCCCCATCTCATTGCACTCGATCATGGCTCCTACTGTCATCTCGTAGTTGGAAACAATCATTGCCGTCATATCCGGATTCTGTCCCACAAGCTCTTTCATAGCCCGAACCCCACCGGCAATCGTATAATCACCATGCACGACCAAAGACTCTTCTACTTGGATCCCCACATTTTTCAACGCCGCCTCGTATCCGCGATATCGCTCCCTGGCCGTAAATACATGCTCCGGTCCAGCGATCATCCCGATTTTTTGATGCCCGGATGCAAGCAGCCTCTTCACCGCATCCTCCACAGCGCCCTGATTATCTACCAGTACATTGTCGCAGGCAACATCCTCCAGATTCCGGTCGATCAATACGATTGGCTTCTCCGCATCTAAAAATCGCTCCAGATGCTTTCCTGATTTTCCAGAAGGCATCAGGATCAAGCCATCTACCCTCTTACGAAACAGAAATTCTACTGCTTCTTCTTCCCGTCTGGCATCCGTTCTACAGTCGCAGATCATCGTTGCATACCCGTGATTTCTCAGGACATCCTCTACTTCTGTGATAATCTCTGCACAGAAGATATTGTTTAACTCCGGGATCACAATTCCGATTGTCTTTGTCCGATTGGTCTTTAATCCTCTCGCTACTTCGTTGACTTCAAAATGCAATTCTTCGATTGCAGCCTCGATCTTAATCCGATTCTGTTCCCGTACATTTCCTCCATTTAAATAGGAAGAGATCGTCGCCAGCCCCAATCCTGTCACTCTCGCGATGTCTTTCATCGTCGCTCCCATTTACCGTTTCCGCCTCTCTATCTATGTGGAACTACTCTGCCTTTCCTGTACATCCACACATTTTCATTCGCAGGATGGTCTGTTCTTTTACGGCTTCCATTGCTGCAATCCCAAGCTTCTTCGGATCAAAGACTTCCGGTTGTGCTTCCAGAAGTTTTCTCACTGCATCGGTATATGCCACACGCAATTCTGTCGCAAAATTCACTTTACACATTCCACGCTGTACACATTCTACCACATCTTCTTCACTGAGTCCACTTGCACCATGAAGAACCAACGGCACAGAAACAACTTCTTTACAGTCAGAGACTCTCTCTTTATCCAATATCGGAGTACCTGCATAAAATCCATGTGCTGTACCGATTGCAATCGCCAGAGAGGAAACCCCCGTTCTCTCTACAAATTCCTTCGCTTCTTCTGGATCTGTATTGGTGTCAGCTTCTGCCTCCAGATCATCTTCTTTTCCCCCTACTTTTCCCAGTTCCGCTTCTACCGGAACTCCATAGGCACGTGCAACTTCCACAACTTTTTTCGTCAGAGCAATATTTTCCTCAAAGGTCTCATGAGAACCATCGATCATCACCGACGTATATCCTGCTTTCATGGCCTGTACGGCCAGATCAAAACTGCTGCCATGATCCAGATGCAGACATACCGGAACTTCTGTTTTCTCAGCTTCTGCTTTTACAATTCCTGCAAAAGTCTCAAGAGTTCCATACTTTACCGTAGATGGAGTTGTCTGCAGCATCACCGGCGCTTTCATCTCCTCTGCTGCTGCGATCACTGCCTTTACCATCTCCATATTTTCCACATTAAACGCGCCCACTGCATATCCGCCTTTTTGTGCGTCCAAGAGCATTTTTTCTGATGTTACTAATGGCATTTTGTATCCTCCTTCCTTTTAACCGAAACGTTTCGGTTTTATAGGTTCATAGTACTACACAAACAGGTTCCTGTCAATCTCTTTTCTCCCATAATGGGAAATAAAAAAACGGGACAGAAAAACTCTGTCCCGGCGTATATTGGCAACAAAATAGTGATTATGGCTTATTTATTTCCGAAAGTGCTTAGCGCTGTACACGTCCGGAAGCATCTCCTCCTGCCAGTTTGGCAACTTCATCCATAGAAACCATGTTGAAGTCACCTTCGATGGAGTGTTTCAGGCAGGATGCTGCTACTGCAAATTCAATGGTAGCTTGTGAATCATATCCACTCAGTGTTGCAGCGATCAATCCGCCGCCGAAGCTATCTCCGCCACCTACACGGTCTACGATATGCATCTTATATTTTTTACTGAAGAAATAGTCTGTTCCGTCATATAACATAGCAGACCAGTTATTGTCATTTGCTGAAATAGATTCACGAAGTGTAATTGCAACTTTCTCAAATCCGAAACGGTCAGCAAGCTGTTTTGCTACATCTTTATATCCTTCGTGATTTACTTCTCCTGCAGTTACATCTGTGTTTGCTGCATGAATACCGAATACATCTGCTGCATCTTCTTCGTTTGCAATACATACATCCACATATTTGCAAAGTTCACCCATTACTTCTCCTGCTTTTGCTTTGCTCCACAGTTTATTTCTGTAGTTTAAGTCACAGGAAATCTTCACATTCATCTCTTTGGCTGCTTTACAAGCTTCCAGACAAATTTCTGCTACATTGTCATTGAGTGCTGGTGTGATTCCTGTAAAGTGGAACCATTCTGCTCCTTCAAAGATTTCTTTCCAGTTGAAATCTTCTTTGGATGCTGTATAGATAGAAGAACCTGCACGGTCATAAATTACTTTAGATGGTCTCTGAGAAGCACCTTTCTCCAGGAAGTAGATACCTACTCTATCTCCTCCACGTGCAATCTTGGATGTATCCACACCGTATTTTCTCAAAGAATTTACTGCTGCCTGTCCGATCTCATGTGTCGGAAGTTTTGTCACGAAAGAAGCATCAAATCCATAGTTTGCCAGAGAAACTGCTACGTTTGCTTCTCCACCGCCGTATGTTGCTCCAAATGTATCTGCCTGCACAAAACGATAATATCCTTCTGGTGCAAGTCTTAACATAATTTCTCCAAATGTAACTACTTTTTTACTCATTATTATTCTCCTTTAATAATTTTTTATTTCTGTACAAGATGTACTGCAAATCCGGCAACTTCTTCTTTTAAGTAAATTGCTGTAAGTTTTCCGTCTTTGTATTTTGCACTGTCCATATTGAACTCTACGCCCTGAGACTCCAGATAATTTACTGCACGATCTACGCTGTTTGTTCCTACTGCAATGTGTCCTTTTGCTCCAAGGTATGGGCTCTTCATTGCTTCTACAGCACTTCCTGCAAATACAGAGCTGTTTCCGCTCTTCTTCTCGAATCCAAATAAAGACGCGAATGTTCCTGCTGTTTTCTCAGCCTCTTCTTCATTTTCACAGTTGATTCCGATGTGTTTCAGTTCAAATCCAAGCATTGTCATCACTGCTTCTTTTGTCAGCTCTGTAATCTTATCAAATTCTCCTGCTGCAACAAGATCTCCTTTTACCATCCAGCTTCCGCCACATGCCAGAATCTTAGGGAATGCAAGGTAGCTGTTGATGTTCTTTGCATTGATTCCGCCTGTAGGCATGAATTTCATGTTTGTGTAAGGTGCTGCCATGGACTTGATCATATTCAGTCCGCCGGCTGCTTCTGCAGGGAAGAATTTCACAACTTCCAATCCAAGCTCGATTGCCTGCTCTACATCACTTGGATTTGCTGTTCCCGGTGTCACCGGAACTCCTTTTTCAATACAGTATTTTACAACCTTTGGATTTAATCCTGGACTTACGATGAATTTTGCTCCTGCTGCAACTGCACGGTCTACCTGCTCTGTTGTCAGAACAGTACCTGCCCCTACCAGCATCTGTGGGAACTGCTCTGCCATAATGCGGATAGACTCTTCTGCTGCTTCTGTACGGAATGTCACTTCTGCACATGGAAGTCCGCCGTCACAAAGTGCCTTTGCCAAAGGTGCTGCGTCTTTCGCATCATTTAATACAACAACCGGAACAATCCCGATTTTCTGAATCTTTTCTAATACTTCGTTCATGGTCATTCTCCTTATCACTGAATCACGTTGTCTGTTTCATATTATGGAACTGCGTTTCGTAATATGAACTCTTTAATTTTGATTATACTCAGTTTCTCTCGATTGTCAAGGTATTCTTCACATTTTTTTACTTTGTTATTTTCTTATTTACTCTTCTTCCCAAACCGTGCTACAATAAGCACTGAATGATATACAGCGCTCTTTTGAGCTCTGACTTTACAGGAGTGAATTTTATGGAAGAAAAAAACCCAATCCAGGTATCGGAACGTATTTTCCATACCATAGAATGTCTTGCCCGCACCGGTCCGATCGGACTTCTGGAACTGAGCAAGGAATTAAATCTCAATAAAAGTACCGTCCACCGTATCTTAAACTCCCTGATCTGTATGGAATATGCAAAGCAGGATGCGGAGACACTGAAATACAGTCTGACATTTAAATTCTGTGGAATCGCCAACCAGATTCTGGCCCAGAATAATATCATCGATCTGATCCGCCCTTACATTAAAGAACTTGCAGAACAGACCAATGAAACGGTCCACCTGGTCCAACTGGATGGTCTGAATGCAGTATATATTGATAAAGTAGAGGCTTCCCACAATTCCGTGCGGTTAATCTCTATGGTCGGAAAATCAATTCCTTTGTACTGCTCCGGAGTTGGAAAAGCGCTGCTGGCTGACATGTCGGATGAAAAGATTCAGAAGATCTGGGATCGCAGCGAAATCAAAAAACTGACCGACTATACTGTCATTGATTTCCCGGAATTCCAGAAACTGATCGCAGAAGTGCGGACGAACGGTTATGCCATGGACAATGAAGAAAATGAACTTGGGGTTCGATGTATTGCAGTATCTTTAAAAGGGCTTCACCGAAAACCAGCTTATGCCATCAGTGTATCTGCACCAAAAGACCGAATGGACGATGCCCGGGTAGAACAGTTTACACATCTGATTCTGGATGCAAAACAGCGCATTCAGAATGAACTGGGAAATTAAATCTGACTCTAAACTTAAAAAAATGAGGAAAGCATTGATCTTTCCTCATTTTCCTTTTATTTACAAATCAAATCCAAAATATCTCACTGCGTTGTTGTAAGAAATATCCTGCACAATTCTTCCGAGGATCTCTTCATCTGCCGGATACTCTCCGTTTTCTACCCATCCGCCAATAAGATTGCAGAGGATCCGTCTGAAATACTCATGTCTTGTATAAGACAAAAAGCTTCTGGAATCTGTCAGCATTCCCACAAAATTACTGAGAAGTCCCAGATTTGCAAGGGACGTCATCTGATCGATCATGCCCTGCTTGTGGTCATTGAACCACCATGCGCTTCCCTGCTGAATCTTTCCTGCAACGCCAGCATCCTGGAAGCATCCGATGATCGTTCCGATGGCTGCATTGTCGTTTGGATTCAGACTGTACAGAATCGTCTTTGGCAGCTCGTCTGTCACATTCAGTGCATTGAGCAGATCTGCCAGCTGTGCAGATGGCGTATAAGTGTCAATACAGTCAAATCCCGTATCCGGTCCAAGCTTGCGGAAACGTTTTACGTCATTGTCACGTTTACATCCGTAATGAAGCTGCATTGCCCATCCCAGACGATGATATTCTCTTCCTGCATAAAGCATAAATGCAGTCTTATATTTTAATTCTTCTTCTTTGCTGATCGGCTCTCCTGCCATTCCTTTTTCAAAAATGGCTTCGATTTCTTCCTCGGAAGCAGGCACATACATGGCATAGTCCAGTCCATGATCCGATGCGCGGCATCCCATCTCATCAAAGAATTCCATCCGTTTTGTCAGAGCATCTTTCATATCTGCAAAAGAATGAATCTCCATGCCTGCTGCCTCGCCCAGTTTTTTGAGGTATGCGGCAAATCCCGGCTTTTCAATCTTCATTGCCAGATCCGGTCTCCATGCAGGAAGTACCTGCACTTCAAAAGAATCATCCTCTTTTAACTGTTTGTGCCATCTTAAGTCATCCGCCGGATCATCTGTTGTACAGATCAATGTCACGTTGGACTGGCGGATCAGATTTCTTGCACTCATCTGCGGGCTTTGCAGTTTTTCATTGCAAAGATTCCATACTTCTTCTGCTGTCTTCGCGTTTAATGCGCCATGATATCCGAAATAGCGCTGAAGCTCCAGATGACTCCAGTGATACAGCGGGTTTCCGATCGCGCGCTCCAGTGTCTCTGCCCATTTCTGGAATTTCTCCCGATCGGACGCATCTCCGGTAATATAGCGCTCTTCGATTCCATTCGAACGCATCTGACGCCATTTGTAATGGTCACCTCCCAGCCATACCTGGGTAATATTTTCAAACTGTCTGTCCTCTGCGATTTCCTGCGGACTGATATGACAATGGTAATCTAAAACCGGCATCTTCGCTGCATAATCATGATACAGCATCTTCGCAGTTTCCGTCTCCAGAAGGAAATCCTGATCCATAAATGCTTTCATACTGCTTCCTCCTACACGTATTTTTTGAGTGTTTCGCGAACAGCTCCCGGTGCTTTTGTCATTTCTTTCAAGTATCCACATACAAGTTCGGCAAGTCCTGCTTCATATAAATCCACACCGAAAATCTGTTTCATCTTCAGTACTTCTGATACTGCACTTTCTACATCCTGTCCCTCTTCCAGCTTCAGGTCTGCAACATATGGGCAAACGGTTGTAAGCAGCGGATCCGGACTTAAGTCAAACGCCTTTCCACTGTCATCGACACCCATGAGGTAACGCAGCCATCCTGCAAATACAAGCGGGATCAATTTCAGATCTTTGACATCCAGTTCGTCAGATGCTGCATATGCTTTTATCGTCTCTCCAAAACGGATTGCCAGTTTCTGAGAAGTATCTGTTGCAATACGCTGCGGAGTATCCGGCATAAATGGATTCGGAACACGAACCTGAAGAACTGTATCAATAAACTCTTTCGGATCCAGTACTCCCGGATTGACTACAACCGGAAGTCCCTCTTTGTATCCTATGGTCTCCACTAATTTCTTTAATTCGGTATCTTTCATTTCGTCCGAGATTTTTTCATATCCAAGCAGACATCCGAATACTGCCAGCGCTGTATGCAGAGGATTTAAGCAGGTGCAGACTTTCATCTTCTCCACTTTGTCTACTGTCTCACGCTCTGTAAACATCAGACCGCCTTTTTCCAGTTCTGGTCTTCCGTTCGGGAACGCATCTTCGATCACAAGGTATTCGCATTCTTCTGCATTTACAAATGGCGCCACATACGTATTCTTGGATGTGATCACCGGATCCAGCTCTTCAATTCCATCCTTTTTCAGAAGTTCTTCTACTGAAGCATCCGGACGTGGTGTGATCTTGTCGATCATGGTCCATGGGAATGTCACTTTTTCTTTACAGTTTACATATGCTCTGAATCCTGCATCTGTAAGTTTGTTCTCTTCCCATTTCTCTGCAAATGTATTGATCGCTGCATACAGTTTATCTCCGTTGTGGGAACAGTTGTCCATGCTAACCATTGCCACCGGCTTTTCTCCTGCCTGATATCTCGCATAAAGGAGCGCTGCTACTTTTCCGATGTAACTCTTCGGAGCTTCTGGTCCGCTTACAAAGTCTGCCTCTACATCCGGAAGCAGTTCCCCTTTTCCGTTTACAAGACTGTATCCTTTTTCTGTAATTGTAAAGGATACCATCTGCAGAAAATCTTTTGCAAAGATCTCTTTCAGACGTGCAAAATCCGCCTCATTTTCTGTATTGACTGTCAGAGATTCTACCACACTTCCGACTACTGTTTTCTCGATATTTCCATCCGCTTTCAAAGTCACAAGAATGGTGTAATCGTCATGTGGATGATTCATTTTTTCTACGATTTCATAGTCAAATCCTTCGGCAACGATCAGACCTCGATCCAGAACTCCCTCATTGAGCAAGTTCTGTACCACATTCGCCTGAAAGGCACGAAAAATATTTCCTGCACCAAAATGAATCCAGAACGGATTTTCTTTTGTCGCTTCTGTCACTTTCTCTCTGTCAAATTTTGGAAGAGCGTATCCCGCCTCTTCCCATTTTGCTCTGTCTTTGAGTCCTTCTGCACTTAATCTCATGATTATCTGGCTCCTTTCTCAATAGCTTCCCACAGACCATTTAAATATGTTGCTCCCAGTGCACGGTCATAAAGTCCGTATCCCGGCATTGCCACTTCATCCCAGATCATACGTCCGTGATCCGGGCGGATCGGTCCGTCAAATCCGATTTCGTAAAGAGCCTTCATGATCTCATACATATCAAAAGTTCCGTCAGAAGACAGATGTGCTGCCTCTTCGAAGTCTGTCGGAGAGTTGAATTTCAGGTTACGCACGTGTGCAAAATGGATTCTTCCTTTCAGGGAACGGATCATATCCGGAAGGTCATTCTCCAGATTTGTTCCATAAGAACCGGAGCAGAATGTCACACCGTTGTGCGGGTTATCTACCATTTCCATCATACGGAGAATGTTCTTTTTATTGATGATGATACGAGGCAGTCCGAATACACTCCATGCAGGATCATCCGGATGAATTGCCATGTTGATGTCATATTTGTCACAAACCGGCATAATTCTCTCCAGGAAATATTTCAGGTTTTCAAACAATTTTTCATCGTCGATTTCTTTGTACATCTCGAACAATTCTTTGACATGTTCCATTCTTTCCGGTTCCCATCCCGGCATCACCGTTCCGTTCATGTCTCCTGCAATGGAATCAAACATTTTTTCCGGATCCAGTGCATCCACTGCTTCCTGTGTGTAAGCAAGTACTGTAGAACCGTCCGGACGCATTCTTGCCAGCTCTGTTCTTGTCCAGTCAAATACAGGCATGAAATTATAGCATACCAGGTGAATATCTTCTTTTCCCAGATTTTCCAGTGTTTCGATGTAGTTGTTGATGTACTGGTCTCTCTCCGGTGCCCCTGTTTTGATTGCATCGTGCACATTTACACTTTCGATTCCCGCCACATGAAGCCCTGCTGCCTCTACTTCTTCTTTCATTGCACGGATACGTTCGCGGCTCCACACTTCTCCCGGTGCTGTATCATACAGTGTTGTGATCACTCCTGTTACTCCCGGAATCTGGCGAATCTGCTTCAGCGTTACTGTGTCAAATTTGGCTCCATACCATCTGAGTGTCATTTCCATAGTTATCATACCTTCCTTTTCTGAAATCGTCTTGTTACATTACTGTTCACAGTAATTCTGTTACATTCATTATAAAAAATACTGTCCAAAATACCATTGACTTAGTTGTTGTATACATTGCAAATCTTGTTGTTTCATGCTACTCTTAAAAAAGAAATTCATGTGCTGCAAAAATCAGCGCATACTTTTAAAGGAGTTTATATGAAGAAAAATCTGCAGACAGCATTTATTACAAGACAGCATATGCTGTCACGGGATTTCGAACTTTACTATTATAATGACCACAATCTGTCCAAAGTAGACCTGCATTCCCACAATTATTATGAATTCTACTTTTTTATGGAAGGTGATGTCAGCATTCAGATCGGAACTGAAGTTTACCCGATTCATTTCGGAGATATCATACTCGTCCCGCCACATATCCCACATCGTCCGATCATTCACAGCACGGTCTCTCCCTACCGGCGTTTTGTGTTCTGGATCAGCCAGGAATACTGCAGCCACCTGATGCAGATTTCCAAGGATTATGCTTATTTAATGCAGCATGTGCAGGTCAGCCAAAATTACTTTTTTCCAACTGACAGGATCACTTTTAATGCCATCCAGTCTAAACTGCTTCGTCTGATCGAAGAAGTACGTTCTGACCGTTTTGGACGGGATGCGCAGATCCCGCTCTGCGTCAATGACCTGCTCTTATACTTAAACCGACTGGTCTATGAACGTCTGCATCCACAAAAAGCACATTTGGAAGACACTTTGTACCAGAATGTAGCCGCATATATTGAGGAACATCTTGACGAAGATCTCTCCCTGGAAAAGCTTGCCGGAGAATTTTTTGTCAGCAAATACCATATTGCTCATGTATTCAAAGATAATCTGGGCTTGTCGATCCACCAGTACATCACCAAAAAAAGGCTTGCCCTCTGCAGGGAAGCCATTCTCGGACAAATGAGTATCACCGAAGCCTATCAGGCCTTCGGCTTCGGTGATTACTCCAGTTTTTATCGCGCATTCAAAAAAGAATATGGAATCTCTCCCAAAGATTTCCGGGACATGCAAAAAGAGATTCTCATTTGATCCGGCCGATCAGTCTAAATGGAACACTTCGTGGAGATCTGTACATACCGGGCTGTTGTCCGGATGGGTCTCCATGATATCTGCCATAAAGTCCCACCATTTCCGATTGATCGCAGTATCCGCACCCTTGTCCCATTTTTCAAGATCCTCCACTTCTATGTATCCATACAGCACATTTGTGGCACGATCCAGAAAAATTGTATAATTGCGTCCGCCATATTCGTGGATCATGTCTTTCATTTCCGGCCAGAGCTCGTTATGGCGCTTTTCGTACTCCTCTGCCATATCCGGATATAACTTCATCTTGAATCCTTTTCTTACCATATTGCCTTCCTCCTGTCATATTCTGTTATGTTTACTATACCACAATTATTTTTGAAAAGCTTGTCAAAAATTGCGATTTTGAGAGGATTTCGAATGGTTTTTGCGGTATTTGCAGTCGTCAAAAAGAGCAGAAAAAGTTATCCACTTTCTTCTGCTCTTTTTCAACTTTTATTCACATAATTTTCTCTGTTTTTACCAGAGACTCTCATAAATCTCCATAACATCTGCCTTGCTCGGCACTCTTGGGTTCGTTGCAGTACATCCGTCAGCCAGCGCTGCTTCTGCCATACGTTCAATCTCCGCAAAGTATTCTTCTTTGGAGATCTTTCCGATCTGTGAAATAGACAATGGAATATCCATTTCTTTTAGCATAAACTGCACCCAGTTTACAAGGTTTCTGACCGTCATGATCGTATTATAACTACTCAGGCCTAAAATTCTGGCTACTGTTTTATATCTTTCTACAGCTGGCAGATATTTTGCCTGACTTTTACTGTGTTTGTTGATATCACTGTTGAACTCAATGATATGCGGAAGCAGCATTGCATTTGCACGACCATGCGGAATATGGAATGTTGCACCAAGCTGATGTGCCATTCCATGATTCAATCCCAAAGAAGCAGAATTAAATGCAAGACCTGCCAGACAGGATGCGGAATGCATCTTCTGTCTTGCATGTGTGTCACTTCCATCTAAATACGCTCTCAACAGGAACACTCCACAGATTTCAATCGCTTTTTCTGCCAACGCAGTTGCAAAATCATTTCTGTCTGTGCTCACACAGGCTTCCAGTGCATGAGTAAATACATCCATTCCTGTATCAGCTGTAACAGACGGCGGCACACTCTTTACTAACTCTGCATCCAGAATTGCTTCATCCGGTGTCATCTCTCTTGATACCAGCGGATATTTTCTCTGTTCTGCAGGATCAGATACAACCGCAAAAGATGTCACCTCTGAACCAGTACCACTTGTAGTTGGAATTGCAATCAACCCTACGTCTCCGTAATGTTCAATACGAATTGCAAATTCCCGGATTGACTTGGAGGAATCAATCGCAGAACCGCCGCCTACTGCGATAATTGCCTCTGGTCTGTATTCCAGCATCTTTTTTACACCTTCACTGATCTTTTCAATCGGTGGATCCGGTACAACATCCTGAAAAATATCGTATTCGATATTTCCCTTTTTCAGCGGATCTGTGATCAGATTGATCATACTGCTCTGAGCCAGAAATGGATCAGTAATAACCAGTACTTTTTTATAAGGAATCTCTGAAAGACGGTCTAATGCGTTGTCTCCAAAGTATACCTTTGTTTTGATATCAAAGCTCTTCATAGCGTCCTTCCTCTATTCTGGATAGATACATTCTATCCCTAACTTTCTGAATTCTTTCAGCCATTTCATCTCAGGTTTTTCATCGGTCACGATGGTCGTGATATCTTTCAATTTTCCGACTGTCATAAATGCGGTTTTCCCAAACTTACTGCTGTCGATAACCAGAATCCTCTCTTTTGCATTCTCCAGCATCGTCCGTTTGTTATCTGCAAGAAGTTCATCAGAATCTGTAAGTCCTGCTGTCATATCCAGACCTTTGCACGAAATGATCGCTTTATCTGCATGATAGGACTGCAGCATTCGGTTCGTCTGTGTTCCCACAAGGGCAAACGAGCCCTCTCTGGATACCCCGCCCGTGGATAACACTCTCCAATCTGACATATCCAAAAGCTCGATCACAATTTCCATGGAATTTGTGATCAATGTCAGATTCTTTTTTTCCTTCAGACCTTTTGCAATATAAACCGCTGTGGAACTGGCATCCAGCATGATGCTGTCCCCATCCTGTATGAGCTTCGACACAAGCTCTGCAATCCGCTGTTTTCCAATTACATTGCGATTCTTTCTGATATTGAAAGGCAGGTCGATGTTCATATTTTCATTGATCACAGCACCGCCATAACTCTTGATCGCATAGCCGTCATTCACCAGCTTGTCCAGATCTCTTCGTATCGTTTCTTCTGACACTTCATAAATCTGGCTCAATTCACTCACAACTACCCTGCGGTCGGCCTGTAATTTTTCCAGAATTTCATTACGTCGTTCAATTGCCAGCATCCTGTTGCCCCCTGATAAATTCTGTTTTAAAGCTTTTATTATTGCCGTATACAAATATCAGAAAACACAATCCTCCTTCTGGAAAATCTCTGTTTTCTGATACTTGTCATGGCTGAATTTCTCAATTATAAAATTGCATCGCGGATCTGTGCATCCGGATGTGCGATCACTGCAGAATCCAGATACATACCATCATCAGATACTGCCTCTTTTGCTCTGTCAATTGCAGCTTCTACTGCCGCAACTTCTCCTGTCAGCATCAGATAAGATTTTCCGCACATACCTCTTGCGAGACGCACTTCGATCAAATCAACGATTGCTGTTTTTGCAGCTTCATCCGCTGCCACGATGATAGAAGATGCATCATAGGACTCAATGATACCCAGTGCTGATACATCCTTGATTTCTGCAGCCCCATAAATTGCAGGGAAAATGGATTCATGCGGATTACCAAGTACAAAACTGTTGATCAAATGTTTTCCATGCATTGTCTTTGCATTTTCAACAGCAGATGTGACTGCACTTAAGTCTCCTGTAATGATCACGATATATTTTCCCGGACATACGGTCTGCGCTTCGATAATGCTTACTTCAGAAGTCTTTACCATAGAATCTGCCGCTACGACACCTGCTGAAGTAGTCTTATATTCTACCATTCCAATTGCCTTACTCATTATCTGCACGTCCTTCCTGTGTCTCTATGACCACATATTTCTCATTTACTTCGCTTACCAGACCATTGACTGAAGCGTGGATTCCAACGCTCAATCCCTTGGCCGGCTCTGCGATCATCTGTCCTTTGACTACCATATCTCCCGGTTTTACAACACAGGAAGCAGGTGCTCCAATGTGCTGGCTCAACATGATTTTTACCCGTTTTACCGGAACCACGGATTCATCCAGCGGAGCTTCCTTATTATATTTTGTCAGATCCAGTCTTGACATCAGACGTTCCATAGGAACTCTTCTGTAAGATCTTTCTTCTCCTACCGGTGCTGCTGTCACTTCCGGTGCGCGAAGTCCGTTCGCACGAAGTCCGTTTTTGTATTCCAGCATCAGTGTTCTTGGAGAAAGCTCCTGTGGGCAGGAATACAATTCGCAGACACCACATGAACAGCAGAAGAATGTGTTGATAAAGATATTCGGCTGCTGAACGTCTTTGCATGTAGCCGCACGCATAAACAAGTGTGGCTGAATCGGGTGTCCAAGCAGATGTCTTGGACATAAATCTGTACACATTGAGCACTGACAGCAGCATGCAGCTGCACGTTTCATGTCAATGGATGATTTGCTTCGTTTTCTCTTCACGAGATAATGATCTTGCGGCAATACAAGTACCGCATTTGTTGTTTTGGTAACCGGCTGCGAACCGCTTCCGATGAATCCCATCATCGGGCCGCCAATAAAATATACCGGATCCTTTACTGTTGTTCCGCCTGCCAGTGCAACGACTTCCTCGATTGTAGTTCCAATCGGTACACGAACTGTCACCGGATGTTCTACCTCGGCAACAACGGATACCAGTTTATCTACAACAGGAGTCTGCTGATTCATAGCACGCCATACGTTGTAAATTGTTTCAACATTGAATACTGCAACGCCGCTTTCGATTGGAAGTCCGCCCGGACGCACAACCTTTCCTGTCACTTCGTAGATCAAAACAACTTCATCACCTGCCGGATATACTTCATCCAACAGTCCCAGCCGTACTTCCGGATAGGCTCCCATCACATTTTCGACAGCTTCAATTGTCTGCTTATATGCTTTTTTGATTCCGATAATGACTTCTTTTGCGCCTACAGCCTGACCTACCAGGTGAAATGTATCCACAATTTCACGCGCATATTTTTCCAATAACTGTCTATGTAATCTCAGTAGTGGTTCACATTCTGCACAGTTCAGGATAATTGTTTCTGCACGCTGATCCAGTTTCGCATAAGTCGGGAATCCTGCACCACCTGCACCAACAATTCCGTTTTGCTGCAATATGCTGCTTAATTCTTTCATATCCATAATTTCACTACTCCAGTCCTGTTCCATCGTCAATAATTCCAACGATCGCTGCGTCAATAGGAGCATCGCTCATGCTGCATCCGATTCTGGCAGCACTTCCCTGTGCAACCAGCACATATTCTCCTATTCCCGCCCCGATCTTGTCAATCGCAATGAGTTGTTTTCCAGATGTCTGCATATGATCCAGCACATCCACTATCATGAATTTATTGCCGACCAAATTTTCACATTTCCGTGTCGAGATAACACTTCCTACTACTTTTCCTGCTATCATACTTTCCTCACTTCCTCTTGCGATTTTCTAATGTAAGTCTCTATTTTATAATTCTTACAGTCTGTCCAGTCGCAATCCTTGCTGCATTTGCTTCATCAGTATCGATATGCATTTCCAGTGTAAAACTGTCATCCACACGAATCTGTACATGATTAAAAACAGTACCTCTTTCATTGTCCGCCTGTACAGATACGATATCCCCATCGTGTACTCCAGCTGCCATAGCATCCTTTGGTGCCATGTGAATGTGCCGTTTTGCGATAATGCATCCCTCATCCAGATAAACCGCCCCCTTTGGTCCGACCACTGCGATTGGTGCACTTCCTGCAATATTTCCAGATTCTCGGATTGGCGCTTTTACTCCAAGCTTAATTGCATCTGTGGCAGAAACTTCAACCTGGGATTTACTTCTTACAGGTCCCAGAATTCTCACATTTTCGATTGCTCTGAGCTTCAGGCCGACAATTGTAACCGTCTCATTGGAGGCAAACTGTCCGCCCATCAGTTCTTTTTTCTTCGTCAGCTGATATCCTGGCCCAAATAACACTTCCACATGCTCCTGTGTCAGGTGGATATGTCTTGCAGATACACCTACCGGCACCAGATATCCTGGTTCTTTTTCGGAAGATTTCTGTTTTTCTACCGCTTCCAGAACCATCTTTGTAATCAATGCTACATTATTATTGTCCATACCAATTCTCCTCATCAATGCATGCCCGCCCGTTGTTCCGGCTGTAGCACAAGAACATATGTGAGTTTTTACACTCACATATGCTCTCATTTGCAACCGTTACCGCTGACTGAAATGATTCGGGCATTTTTTGAAACCAAAATTATTTGATTGCCGGAAGAATCTTTTCTACGTCTGTGTGCGGTCTTGGGATTACGTGTGTTGCCACTAATTCACCAAGTCTTCCTGCTGCTTCTGCTCCAGATTCTACTGCGGATTTTACAGCTCCAACGTCTCCACGAACCATTACTGTTACCAGTCCGGAACCGATTTTTTCTGTTCCTACCAAAACTACGTTTGCAGCTTTTAACATTGTATCTGCTGCTTCAATAGATGCTACAAGACCTCTAGTTTCAACCATTCCTAATGCTTCCTGTGCCATTCTTCGTTCCTCCTTCAATTCTACTTTTGTTTCCGCCTGCTCTGCCTTTTTTGCGCTCTTCCTTACTCTCTGTACCGTTTTGGCTGGCGCTTTGGCTGCAGTTGTTTTCTTTCTTGCGGCAGGTTTTGCAGTTGTCTTTGCGCTTTCCTGCTCTGCCGGTTTCTTTTCCTCTGCCATAAGGGCTGCCTCCTAACGTATCCGATTGACGCTCTTGTTAATCAATTTGATGATCTCTTCATGGGGACTTGGAATCACCGTATAACACACCGGCTCTTTGATTCCATTCGCTGCGGCAGCTTCAATGGCTTGTGTGACAGCGGATACATCGCCACGGATAATGATCGTCACAAGACGCCCGCCCAGTTTTTTCTCCCAGGTGATCATCTCAACATCTGCGGTTTTACACATAATATCGACAGCATCAATAGCCGCTGTTACACTTGGGATTTCAAAAAATCCATAACACTGTCCCATGAGACTTCTCCTTTACTTTCTGTAATCCTGAAATTATACAGTTGGAAGGATTTTTTCTACGTCGTTGTGTGGTCTTGGGATTACGTGTGTTGCTACTAATTCTCCAAGTCTTCCTGCTGCATCTGCTCCTGTTTCAACAGCTGCTTTTACAGCTCCAACATCTCCGCGAACCATAACTGTTACCAGACCAGATCCGATTTTTTCTGTTCCTACTAATGTTACCTCAGCTGCTTTTGTCATTGCATCTGCTGCTTCGATTGCTGCTGTAAGTCCTCTTGTTTCTACCATTCCTAATGCCTGCTGTGCCATTGCCATTTTTAAATCCTCCTAAAATTAAATCTCTTCAATCTCTTCTTCGTTTATTTTGTGTGGTGTTCCCTTATCAAACGCACTGATCTTTAACATTTTTTCCGTGTCTTCTGTAGGTCTTGCGATCTCATATTCATTCACAACCCCTGCCAGCTGCTCTGCTTTTGCTTTTGCAGCCTCTAAGGCTGCCTGCACATCCGAAACACTTCCACGGAACTTGATCATAACGATCAAAGGTACCGGTAGCTCATCTGCATTGCCCGGTTTGTTTTTATCAAAATTCTCCAGCCAGACGTTTCCAGCCTTGCAGCCAGCATCCGCTGCCGCAAAAGCTGTTGCCAGACCGAAAACTTCAAGCATGCCTACTGCTTCTGCCATATCCATTCTCCTTCTCTGGAATGGCCGTCACTATTTGTTGATAATAGCGATCTTCAGGCCTTCCATTGCAAGATTTGTTCTGTGAGCTTCGTTGATCTCCTCCAATGGGTATTCATGTGTGATCAGCTCATCGATTGGAAGTCCGATTCCTTTTGCTCTCTTTAAGAAATCAAATGTTGTTGCATAATCTCTTAAAGTATATACCCAGGATCCTACCAATGTGATCTCTTTTGAACACAGGTCGAAGTGTGGGTTGATTGTTGCATCTCCACCATTGATGAAGAATCCAAGTTCACAAAGCCCTCCACCATTTCTGATGAATTTATAGATATTTGCGTGTGCGATCGGTGATCCTGTACACTGGAATGCGAAGTCTGCCGGATATCCTCCAAATGCATCTTCTACTCCTTTTGCCAGTGCTTCTACTCCCTGGAAATCTTTGAAGTTTACAGATTTTTCTGCACCCATCTTCTTCGCAAAATCAAGTCTCTTCTGTTCTCCGTCAACTGCTACGATGTTCTCAATACCCATTGTACGAAGAATTGCGATACAGATCAGACCGATTGGTCCACATCCCTGAACAACAACTCTGCTGTTGAATCTTAAGATTCCTGTTGTCTTTGCTCTCTCTACCGCATGAATCAATACTGCACAAGGCTCGATCAGGATTCTGGATTTCAGATCCAGATCACTTACATTAAATACTGTAGATCCTTCGCGAATCAAGATGTAATCTGAGAACCATCCATTCAGATGAATATCATCATCCGGAAGCAGTCCATATACATCCGCTCCACCTACATTCTGTTTATTCAGATCGAACATTGTGATGTCCGGATTGTCTTTGAAGATCATACAAGTAACAACTTTGTCTCCAACCTTTAATGGTTTTCCTGCGCTGTCTACTTTTACATTTTTACCCATTTTTACAATCTCACCGGTTCCCTCGTGACCAAGAGCTACCGGGATCAGTCCAAATGGATCTTTTTTAAATTCGTGTGCATCTGTTCCACAGATTCCACATCCTTCTACTTTTACAAGAATGTCTCCGTCACCAACTTCCGGCATCGGGAATTCTTTTACTTCATAATTTTCCAGAGCTGTCAGCATTGCTACGTGTGCTGTCTTTGGAATTTCATTGCTTCCTGTGTTTGCTTTTGCTACAGGTGCTTTTACTGCCGGTTTTCCTTCCAGCATGCTTTCCAGAACCTGTTTTACAACTGCTTCCACACTTGCTGAGTTCATTTCCATGTTTGTTTCCTCCTATTTATACTTCCTGACGAAACTGTCTGCATTCCATTAACGAATGCACAGGCTGTCTGTCATTACGCAGCGTCTTCTCTTTGTGAATGTGCTTGCGCTTGTAAGTCCTTCGCCAGTTCTGCTTGCGATCGTAAACGTACAATATCCTTCTCCGCCGAATCCAAGGGCTGCATAAGATGGTCCGTTTTTCACAAGAATTGCTGTATCGATTGCTTTTGCATATTTTGTAATGTTATCCACATTCTTAGAATGAATATGAGCGGAATGTCTGTTGCCGTGTTCCAGCCATACTGCCTGTTCTACCGCATCATCAAAATCTTTCGCTCTTACAACTCCAAGAATTGGCATCATCAGCTCTTCTGCAATCAGAGGATGTTCCTTCGGTCCTTCAAATGTAATGCATCTGATGTTATCCGGAACTGTGATTCCAATCATTCCAAGAAGTGTCTTTGCATCACGTCCTACACATTTTCTGTTCAAACGTCCGCCTTTTAACACAACTTCTGTCAGAGCATCCTGCTCTTCTTTGGAAATCATGTAACATCCCTGTTCATTTACCATGTAATGAAGAAGTTCATCTGCGATAGAATCTACCGCAACAATCTCTTTTTCTGCGATACATGGAAGATTGTTATCGAATGTACATCCGTTTACGATATCTTCTGCTGCTTTTCTGATGTCTGCTGTCTCATCGACCAACGCCGGCGGATTTCCCGCACCTGCTCCGATTCCTCTCTTACCAGAAGAAAGAACTGCTGTCACAACTCCCGGGCCTCCGGTTGCTGCGATCAGATGGATGTCTTTATGCTTCATCATAATATCGCTTGTTTCCATTGTCGGATGCTCCACTGTCACTGCAATGTTCTCTGGTCCGCCAACTTCTACAGATGCTTCATTCAGCAGATTTACTGCATAAATAGATGTTTTGATCGCTGCCGGATGCGGATTGAATACGACTGTATTTCCTCCTGCCAGCATACCGATCGTATTGCAGAGTACTGTCTCACTCGGGTTCGTACATGGGGTGATCGCTCCGATCACACCAAATGGTCCCATCTCGATCAGCGTCAGTCCTCTGTCTCCTGACCATGCGGTTGTTGTAATATCTTCCGTTCCCGGTGTCTTCTCAGCAACCAACTGGTGTTTCAAAATTTTATGTCCTACATTTCCCATGCCTGTTTCCTCAACACCCATACGTGCAAGGATTTCTGCATTTTCTTTGATCTTCTCTCTGATCTTGGAAATGATTGCCTCTCTCTGGTCCATAGACATCTTCGCAACGATCTTCTGTGCCTTTTTCGAAGCTTCAATTGCTTCATTCATTTCAGAAAATACGCCTTTTTTTCCAGATACATCGGAAGAAATCTGCATTTTAGCTACCACTTCCTGTACGATGTCCTGTACCATTTTTTCATTTACAGACACGCCAATACCTCCTCAAAAATCTCTTTGCCATAGGCTGCTATCGCAGTGTCTTCTTCAGCACTTCCTCCGCTAACGCCCAAAGCTCCGATTATTTTGCCATCTGCTTTTAGCGGCTCTCCGCCTCCGAAGATCACAATCTTGCCCTGATTGGTAAACTGGATCCCGTACAACGACTGTCCTGGCTGGCTTAAATGACTAAGTTCTTCCGTTGACATCTTGAGGCTCGCTGAAGTAAATGTTTTATTAAGTGCTATATCAAAGCTTGCTATGTACGCATCATCCATACACTGGACTGCAACAGGGCGACCTGCCTGATCAGATACCGCAATCACAACATTGACACCCATTTCCTGTGCAAATGCTTTGACTTTTTCAATCAGAGCATTTGCCAGCTTTAAGGTCATCTTGTTCTTATTGCACCGACAGACATGTCCTTCCCCGTGATGCGCATGCTGTCCATTCATTTGTCCCAGCACTGCCTCCACAGCTTTGGAAATATCCTGTTCGTTCATAGCAGTCCTCTTTCTGAAATTAGTTCAGTCCTAACTGATCCATAACTTTCTTTGTGATAGATGCTACCAGATCTGCATCCGGTACATCGTCTGTTTTCACAGTTCCGCATCCGCCTCCGCATGAATGACAGCTTGGTTTTCCAGCTTTTGCATTTGGACACAGATTTGCAGGGTGTTTTCCACTCAGACCCATCTGTCTTCTGATCTCATAAAGTTTTTCAACCTGCTCTTTGTTCAGTTCCTGTGGTCCGCCAATCTGCATTGTCTGCCATAACAGACGAGCATAGAATTCTACAGATTCCATTTTGTGATAAGCATTCAATAAAGAATCAGAGTATGTCAGTGCTCCGTGGTTCTCAAGAAGAACTGCATCAAAATACTGAAGGTGCTCAGATACAGCATCCGGAATCTCTACTGTAGAAGGTGTACCGTATTTTGCGATCGGAACGCATCCCAGAGCGATTACTGCCTCAGGCATGATTGGCTGTGTCAGAGGGATACCAGCAATTGCAAATGTTGTAGCATACAGTGGATGAGCATGTACAACTGATTTTACGTCTGGTCTTTCTTTGTATACGCGTAAGTGCATTTTGATCTCTGATGAAGGTTTGAAACCTTTATTTGCCTGAAGTACATTTCCGTCCAGGTCTACTTTACAGATATAATCAGGTGTCATGAAACCTTTGCTGACACCTGTTGGTGTACATAATACTTCATTCTCGCTGATTCTTACAGAGAAGTTTCCGTCATTCGCAGCAACCATTCCGCGATTGTAAACTCTTTTTCCGATTTCGCACATTTCTTTTTTGATTTCGTATTCGTTTTGCATCCTTTTTTCCTCCTTGGATTCTTAAAACAAACCTTTTGGTTCATGTTGGTTCTTATTCTATATTACCACACAAACCCACAGTCGTCAACTTTTATAGGTGTTGTTTTTGTTGTTTTTCTTCTTGTTTTCTTGTTGTTTTTATCCGCCGATCTGACATTCTATCCCGGAAATCGCTTCGGCTACTTTCAGAAGCAGCTGCATCGTTTCGTTTGTCGGCGGTTCTGCGTTCCCCATCAGATAAGGCCTGTTCAGCCCTTCATACTTATCCTGCCCCAGTCTGTGATAAGGAAGCAAATGCATTCTTTTTACAGTTCCCAAAGATTTTGTAAATGCTGCAATTGCTCCAACCTCTTCCGGAGTGTCATTAAATCCCGGGATCACCGGGATCCGGATACTTAGTTCCGTCATACCAGACGCTGCAATCTTTCTGGCATTTTCCAGCATCAATTCATTGCTTCGTCCCGTAAACTCCTGATGCTTCCTGGGATCCATATGCTTAATATCCAGCAGATACTGATCCAGATATGGAAGAATCTCTTCTATTACACTGTAATCCGCACAGCCCATGCTTTCCATCGCCGTTGTAATCCCGGCTTCCTTTGCAGCACGAAGCAGATCCCTGGCAAAGGCCGGCTGACAAAGGCTCTCTCCACCGGACAAGGTCAGTCCTCCGCCTGTTCTGCGGTAATACGGTCTGTCTTTTTCCACGGTCTTCATGACCTCTCCAACCGTAATATCCTCTCCGATAAGTTTGGGCTCTCCCTGAACCATCATCGTCTCCGTTTCATAAGCCTGAGATTCCGGATTGCAGCACCATCTGCATCGAAGCACGCAGCCTTTCAGAAATACGATCGTACGGATTCCGTTTCCATCATGGATCGAATATCTCTGGATATCAAAAATCCGTCCTTTGGTTTTTAAGTACTCTTCCATTTCAGATTCCTTTCCGTCCGTTTTCTAAAAACCTTGTTCTGTTCTGCGGATAATATCATCCTGCAGTGATTTTGATAATGTCGTAAACAATGCGCTGTATCCTGCCACACGTACTACAAGATGTTTGTACTGTTCCGGATGTTTCTGCGCATCCAGCAAGGTTTCTCTGCTCACCACGTTAAACTGCATATGGCTTCCCTTCTGATCAAAGTAAGAACGGATCAGCCCCACAAAATTCTCCAGTCCATGTCTTCCGCTCAAAGCAGATGGATGGAACTTCTGGTTAAACAATGTTCCGTTCGAAGCAATCGAATGATCCAGTTTTGAAACAGAGTTTGCAGCCGCTGTCGGACCATTGACATCCTTTCCTGCGGATGGAGATACCCCATCAGCTACCGGCTGATATGCCAGACGGCCATCCGGAGTGGCCCCGGTCTGTGCTCCCAGAGGCACGTTTGCAGATACCGGATATAATCCTGCCTGGAAAAATCCGCCTCTTGGATTTTTATAATGCTGGAGTGGTTCTGTATAGGTATAAGCAACATCTCTTGCAAATGCATCCACTTCCGGAATATCATTTCCAAATTTCGGCACTTTCTCGATCAGTTTGAGGATTCGTTCTCCATTCTCTTTCACCGCCGGTGCTTCAGATGCCGCCACCACTGTGTTCAAAATTGCAGTTACTTCTTTCTCTCCGATCTGTTTGCCGGATTCTCTCAGTTCGTTTGCAATTTTTGTTGTCATAGCAGCGATGTCTTCCGCTCCCAAGCCTTTTCCGTAGTTCGTAGCGAGCGCTTCTTTGAGCTCTCCCATGGTGATCTTCTTTTCATCATATACAAGCGTCTTCACCGCATACAATGAATCTGCCATATTGGCAACTCCGAATCCCTGAGGACCGGTAAAGTTATAAACTGCGCCGCCTTCCTGTACCGTTTTTCCGGATTTCATGCAGTCATCCACCATGGAAGACAAGAACGGAAGCGGGCAGCGTTCTGCATGCGCCATATCGATCGCATTGTCTGCATTTACAAGAAGCTGGATCGCATAAGACATCTGCTTTTTATATGCATCATAAAACTGTTCAAATGTAGTCATATCCTCTACATTTCCCGTAGCCGGCCCGATCTGGACACCTTTGTCTTCTCCATTGGAAAATACCAGTTCCAGCGGACGGCACATATTAAAGAATGCCGCATCATGCCATCCTTCTGTTTTCCCGGATTTCTGCGGCTCTACGCATCCGATAATGTTGTAATCTCTCGCATCCTGCAGTGTCAGCCCTCTGCTCATCAGTGACGGAATGATCACCTCATCATTGTAGTATGCCGGAAGTCCGATTCCGGTTCTGGTCAGCTCTGCTGCCTTGATCAGAAATTCATGAGGAGTTCCGTTCCATACTCTCACAGAAAGAGATGGCTGTGGAAGGAATACATGCATAGATGCCTGAATGCTCATAAACGAAAGATCATTGGTCACATCGATTCCATCTTCATTCTGCCCTCCGGCGATCAGATTCTGGAACAAACTGTAGCCTGCAAATCCTTCCGCAGACGCTGCATCTCTGCACTTGTTCAGATCATTGAGTTTTACCCAGATACAATCCATCAGTTCCTGTGCAAACTCTCTTGTGATCTTTCCGCTTTCCAGATCCTTCTGATAATAAGGGTACATATACTGATCAAATCGTCCCGGTGAAATAGAATGTCCGCTGGATTCAATCTGCAGAAGCTGCTGCACAAACCAGAAGGACTGGCAGGCTTCATAAAATCCCGTTGCTCCTTTTTCCGGAACATTCGCACAATTTTGAGCAATCTGAAGCAATTCTTTCTTTCGGACAGGATCCGCACATTCTTCTGCTTCTTTCAGGGCAAGTCTTGCATATCTTCTTGCATATTCGATCGCTGCATCACAGCTGATCATCACAGCTTCCAGAAAACGGGACTTTTTCTGATAGTCTCCGTCTGCCAGACATAACTGATCCAGTTCTGCCTGCGCTTTTGCCTTGATCCCTGAAAATCCGATTGCAAGCACTTCACCATACTTTACAGTCACATGTCCTACTCCATTATAAAAGTAGTTACCCGGCGTAAAGATATTATGTTCCATTGCAAGCAATGTTTCCGGCTCCATGTAAGAAGTTGCAAGTTCACTGGTCGTCTTTCCCTTCCAGTAAGCATTCGCTTCTTTCAGCTCCTTCTTTGTCTGTTCGGAAATATAGAACGGATCTGCACTTCTTGTCTCCACGGTGTCAAACTCCGCTTCCAGCCATTCATACGAAAACTCCGGATAGGTCTGGCATCCGCGTGGTGCGATGGTCGTACTTCCTACAATCAGCTCCAGATCACGGATCACGATCGGAATGTTCTCCAGGATATGTGCAAATGCTTTTGCCCGGCGGATCACCATTGGTTCACTCTCTGTCTGCCGATAAGATTCCGTAATCAGAATCGCCCTTGCCGACTCAATTTCCGGCATCTTTGCATACAGATTATCTACCAGTTTGGAAATTCTGTCTGACTTCGGAATTTCAGTACTGTCATATTGATATAATCCCATCTGCTTGTTGCTCCTTTCTCATATTTGTATTAACTTTCAGAGAAAACCTCTCTCCGTCCAGTTACAGTCATTATACTTGACAGTGGAATAGAAGTCAACAAAACTCCAATATCCTAAGCACTTTTTTTCTTTCAATCAGAAGAAATCATAATTAAATATATGTGGTTTTTATTGTTTTTCTTTAAAAACCACATTGTGATGCATTGACAAAATCACGGAAATCCATCATACTGAAAACAGAACTCTGGAAAGGTGGGAGATTTTCATGCCACATTTTGAATTTGACATCCATACTCATACAATCGCCAGCGGACATGGTTCAACTGCCACGATCACAGATATGGTAAAAACTGCACATACACAGCATTTGAATATGCTCGGAATTTCGGACCATGGTCCTGCCACACTTGGCGGCGGAAAACCTGCATATTTCCGGAATCTTACTTATGCGCCTAAAAATCGGATGGGAATCCGCATGCTGTACGGTGCCGAGGTCAGTATTTTAGACAATCACGGAAAACTAGATCTGGAGGATAAAATTTTAAAGCACCTGGATTATGTGATCGCCAGTCTGCACCGTCCTGCCAAACGCCCCGGATCCGAGGCAGAAAATACACAATGTTATATAGAAGCAATGAAAAATCCATATGTGCGGATCATCGGACACTGCGATGATGTAAAATTTCCTGTGGACTATCTCGCACTGGTGGAAGCAGCTATGGAACATCACGTGATCCTGGAGTTAAACGACAGTTCCCTCAGACCCGATGGCTACCGGGGCGATACCTGTTTCAATGATATGATGCTGCTCCACCTGTGCAAGCACTTCCACTATCCGATCCTGTTGTCCAGCGACAGCCATGGGACTGAACACATCGGAGATTTTTCTCATGCTATGGAACTGATCCGTCTCGCCGAATTTCCGGAAGAACTGATCTTAAACCGCTCATCCGGCGAATTTTTAAGCTGGCTTGAAAAGTGGCGGGTATAAAAAAATACAGGGGAGTGTCGCTCAAGCGACACTCCCCTGTATTTTTTATGCTCTCTTTGCAAGCACTTCTTTCTCGTATGTTTCAATTTCTTCAAACCAGCCTTCTGCCGGAACATTGCATCTTCTGCAGTACTCTTCCCAGATATCTCCGATCGGAAGGGTCTTGCACTCTTCCATCACTACCATTTTCTTTGACATCTGATTAGTATTTTGAAGCTCTTTTAACAGTGCGCTTGGTGTACAAAGTGCATTGAGCAGTGCTTTCTGGAAGCTTCTAAATCCTGTGACCCATGCAGAAATACGGTTGATGGACGCATCAAAATAATCCAGTGCAATGTATGTTCTGTCAAGTCCTCCCTCACAGCGAACGATTTCCTGTGCGATTTCCTTTGTCTCATCATCAAATAATACAACATGGTCAGAATCCCAGCGGATCGGACGTGTCACATGCAGTGCGATTTCCGGGAAAAATGTCAGCAATGCCGGAATCTTGTCAGAAACCACTTCCGTCGGATGATAATGTCCGTTATCCATCAGCGGCAGGCATTTCTCTTTGTTCATTGCAGCATAACTCAGCGCAAATTCTGCAGAACCAACTGTGTATGCCTCCACTCCAATTCCAAACACTTTTGATTCTACACAAGGTTTTACCATCTTTGGATCGTATGGCTCAGAGAGGATCTCATCGATGGATTCTTTGTAGCGAACTCTGGGTCCCATGCGGTCTGCCGGAACATCTTTGAATCCATCCCCCGTCCAGATATTCATCACACATGGGATTCCTGTCTGCTCTGCAAAATACTTGGAAATACGGATACATGCTTTTCCATGCTCGATCCAGAATTTTCTTGTCTCTTCATCCGGGCTGGAAAGTGTCAGACCGTCTTTTACTTTTTCATGAGAGAAGAATGTAGGGTTGAAATCCAGTCCCATTCCTCTTTCTTTCGCAAAATCTACCCATTTCTGGAAGTGTTTTGGCTCCAGTTTATCGCGGTCAACAAATTCTCCATCTTCAAAAATTGCATAACATGCATGTACGTTGATTTTCTTTGCTCCCGGCATCAGACTCATTGCTTTGTCCATGTCTGCCATCAACTCTTCCGGAGTTCTTGCTTTTCCCGGGTAATTTCCAGTTGTCTGGATTCCGCCTGTCAGAGGGCCGTCATGATCAAATCCTGTGACGTCATCCCCCTGCCAGCAGTGCAGAGAAACCGGTACCTGCATACATTTTTCAATGGCTGCATCTGTGTCTATTCCTAATTTTGCATAAATTTCTTTTGCTGATTCATATCTTGTCATTGCTTTTATACCTCCTGATTTTCGTTTCCGTTTTCATCATAGTGACGGATATCAAATGAATTTCCGATACAGGTTCTTGCCTCTGGAAGTGATGTAAACACTCCATCATGCAGCATCTGAACCGTAATATTTCCAATCGCTGTAGCCTCTGTCGGTCCCGCAGAAACTTTTTTCTTTGTATACTTTGCTGTCAGTTCATTGAGATACCCTGCATTGGCACCTCCTCCGACTACATAGATTGTATCGTATGTATTACCTGTGATTTCTTCGATCTCCCGGATCGTCTCTCCATAACATTTTGCCAGACTGTTATAAATGACTGCTCCAATCTCACCGATCGTCTCAGGTACCTGCTGATGACTCTCTTTACAGAATGTCTGTACTGCCTCGATCATGCTCTTTGGTGCCAGGAAACAATCATCATTACAGTCTACCAACGAAGTGATATGCTCTTTGGATGCCTGTGCACAAATCTGGGCAAAAGAAAGATCTTCTTTCCATTCTTTTTTCACGGACTGGATCATCCAGAGTCCCATAATATTTTTCAAGAAACGGAAACGATAATCATATCCGCCTTCATTTGTGAAGTTTGCCTGCATACTCTCCATAGAGCAGTCCGCATCCTTCCGCTCAATTCCCATCAAAGACCATGTTCCCGAGCTGATATAGATGGCATTGTCATCATTTGTCGGAACTGCAAGTACCGCAGACCCTGTGTCGTGTGTTGCCGGAAGCACCACCTTACAGTCAAATCCGACTTCTTTTTGAATTTCTTCCGTAAAGTTTCCAACCACAGTTCCCGGCATGGAAATTTCTTTGAAAATCTTTTTGTTAAATCCAAGCAGATCGATCAATTCCTGATCCCAGTCTTTTGTCACCGGGCTTACCAACTGCGTCGTTGTTGCATTGGTGTATTCCATCTTTTTCACTCCAGTCAGAAGGAAATGGAAGTAATCCGGAATCATCAGCATCGACTCTGCCTTTTCAAGCTGCTCTGGATGTGTCTCTTTGACCGCCATTAACTGATAGATTGTATTGAAGATCTGTTTCTGAATTCCGGTTCTTGCATACAAATCTCCCAGTGAAATTTTCTCATATACCTTCTCATCCATTCCATTCGTCCGGCTGTCTCTGTATCCTGCTGTATCCCCCAGAATTTTATCATTCTCATCCAACAGTACATAATCTACCGCCCAGGTATCGATTGCCATAGATACCGGAATTTTCCCAAGCTCTTTACATACTTTCAATCCGTTTTTGATTTCTGTAAACAGACGCTCTACATCCCAGCAGAGAGTCCCGTTTTTTTCTGTCATTCCATTCGGGAAACGGTATACCTCTTCCAGCTGCATTTTCCCGTCTTTCATACTTGCCAGCATATGACGGCCACTGGATGCGCCAATGTCAACAGCCAAATAATATTTATCCATTTTCTGCCTCCCTTTCGCACTTTATTTAACTCTATTATATGAAATAAAAAAGTGTAAAAAAAGGACGCCATTTATATAAAACAGCGTCCTTATTTGCAGTTACTTTTCGATATACACAGGTACATCACTGAAAGTAAGTTTTGTGTTGTAAATCCCCTCTGTTTCAAACACTACAATCTCATTTTTTCCTTTTTTCAACCATACACCCGGCACATACAGATAGCCGGCCGGTCCTTTGTTCCAGTATCTTCCCAGATTTTTCCCGTTAACAAACACCACACCTTTTCCAAATTTTCTCATATCCAGAAATGTGTCTTCCGGCTGCTGCACATCCAATTCATACTGGTAAAACGCCGGTGTATTCTCCATCCATTCTTTTTCAAAGTCGATTGCTGAAATATCCTGCAGATCCAGTGCATAATTCTTCCATCCGCTTTCAAAATGAATGTCGACCATAACACCAGAACGAATTCCCTTTTTCTGAGAAGGTGACATCAACTTATATCCGTAATTTACCCGTCCCAGATTTTCTACAAGAATTTCCAGCGTATTGAGTCCCTCTTCAAACTTCATCAGGATTTCTTCTCCGATTTCGTCCCCGTACTGCGTTCCCTGATACCTTCCATTAAGATAAAACTGCACCCGGTCCGCTGTCTGGATCGCTTTCACCTTCATTTCTCCGCCACATCCTAAGACTTCTGTCCGATATAGCATATATCCGTATCCGCTTCCGCATTCTTCCATCGTCATCGGATACACGCTTTCTCTGCATCCTGCAAGGGCCTCCACACAGGAATCCAATGAAACTTTTCCTTTCAGATCCGCTTCTCCATAAGAAACTCTCCGGCGTGTTCGCGGTGCAAATGTTTCATTTTCCGGAAATAATTTCTGTACCACTTTCTGAATCTGATAAAATTTTTCTGTCGGCTCTCCCCATTCCGTCAGAACTGCATCATAATCATACGAAGTCACCTGCGGCAGATCGCGTTCACCGCGCGCAGAGCAGCCATTGTAAAATCCAAAATTTGTTCCTCCGTGGAACATGTAAAGATTGATGCCCGCACGTTTCAATAATGCTTCTACTTCCATCGCAAGATCTTCAGCATCACGTCTGACGATTTCCTCTCCCCAGCGATTGAACCATCCATCCCAAAATTCCATGCACATCAACGGAAATTTCTTTCCGTGTCTTTCAAAAAAATGTTCCATTGCATCCAGATTTTCATCGGAGCGGGAACCGAAATTTCCGGTCGCCAGAATTCCGTCTTCCACCAGATTTCCTGCCTCCAACACAGCGTCCCACGCTCCATCCGCTGTAAACAAAGGTACTTCTGCTCCGCATTTTTTCATCAGATCCGCAATGGAACGAAGATATTCTTTTTCATTTCCGAAAGAACCATACTCATTTTCCACCTGCATCATCAGAACCGGTCCTCCCCTCGTGATCTGAAGGTCTGCGATCTGCTCAAACAATGCACGGTAATAATGTTCCACTTTCTGCAGAAACAGTGGTGTATTAGTCCGAACTTTCATATCCGGATAACGAAGGAGCCATGCCGGCAACCCGCCAAATTCCCATTCCGCACAGATAAACGGAGATGGACGCAAGATTACCCATAGCCCTAACTTCTGCGCCTCTTTTACAAAGGCTGCCACATCTTCATTTTCATCAAAATGAAACCGTCCTTCTTCTGGCTCGTGCACATTCCATGGAATATATGTCTCCACTGTATTAAATCCCATTGCCTTGAGATTATACAGACTATCCTGCCAGTATTCTCTCGGTATTCTGAAATAGTGGATTGCTCCTGATAAGATCTGGAACTTTTCCCCATTTAACAGAAACTCATCTTTAATTTGAAACACATTCATTCTCTTTTTCCCACTTTCTTTCTACCAGTATGGTGTCCATTTCGGATTCAGTATTCGATAGAGAGCCTCCATATAGAAGTAATCTCCCCAGAGGTTCGGTTCATCCACACCTTTTCCTTCTGCATATGCATAAACACCGTGAAGCAGCATTCCTTCGCTGTCCGGTTCTGTGACAGAAGATGCCTGCTCCTTTAACACATTCAACATTTCTTCCGCTCTCTCATCACATCCCGTTTCCATCATTCCGCATGCTGCAATTGCCAGTGCCGAACTGTCTCTTGGCTCTGTTCCCTCTGTAAAAATCAAATCCCAGTACGGCATTTTGTCTTCCGGCAGATGTTCTTCAAAATATTTCACCACTCTTTGATAGATCCTTTGTTCCTCTTCATTCATTGGATTCCCTGAAATTCTCGCATTCAACGGCATTCCCAGAATTGCCCATGCCTGACCTCTCGCCCAGCAGGATTCATCTGAAAATCCCTGATGAGTTGCGCCATGGGAGGGCAAACCGGTCCGCGGATCAAAATAGAATGTATGATATGTGGAATTGTCTTTTCTCACAATATTTTGAATCACATTCTTATAGTGTCTGTCAGCCTTTTCCCGATAAGAGTCCTCTCCGGAAAGCTCTGCTGCTCTGTACAAAAGCGGAAGGTTTAACAAGGAATCAATGATCAGGCGGTATTCATTCTCTTCCCCCATTTTCCCCCATGCCTGAATAAATCCGCCCGTTTCCTGAAATCTAGCTGCCAATACATCCGCAGCGCGAAGAAGCATCTTCTTGTCTTCTTCTCTGTTCAGGATCCGTAAACCTCCTCCTGCTGACAGACTGTAAAGGAATCCGATATCATGATGATCCAGCACAAAGTGGTCATCCAGACGTTTCTCAAAACTTTCCAGATTTCTCATTGCCTGTTCTTTGAACTGTTCTTTTCCTGTATATTCATAAGCGATCCAGAGCATTCCTGTCCAGAAACCATTTGTCCAGTCATCATTTTTCTTGATTCTGTAGTGTCCATCTGTTGCACATGCGGACGGAAATTCATCCCCGAATTTCTCCATATTTTTCTCCAGGATTGCACAGCATCTGTCGAGTTCCTCCCGGATCCAGGATATATGCTCCTGTTGCATTATTTTTTCCATATTTTTGATCTCCTTTTGCCATTGTTCCAAAAAGAAAAGAGCGCCGATCCACGCTCTTTTCATCGCTTTTTAGAAGAATTTTTCGATCGGTGTCTCCGGATCATCCGGTACCATCTGTGCTGTCACATGAATTCCTGCTTTTAACAGTGTGTCTACCGCTTCTTTCTCTTCAGAAGTCATGCTGACTGATTTTTTATACTGTGTCGTTCCCGGACGATTTGAAAGATTTCCGATATTGACCGGAAGGAGCTCTACTCCTGCCTCCAGCATTTTGACCAGAGTCACTGGTGATTTCACGATCAGCATTACCCGCTGTCCTTCGTAGTTTCCATTCTGAATATTTGCAACTGCTTTTTCAAATCCTAAAATAGATGTGTTTACGCCTGCCGGTGCAGCCATTCTCAAAATTGATTTTTCTGTATCATTTGCTGCTACTGTATCATCGATTACCATGATACGGTTTACACGAAGTCCTGTTGACCAGCGTGTTGCAACCTGCCCATGAATCAGTCTGTCGTCAACGCGAATATGTACAAATCCTTTCATCTTTCAAATCCTCCTTTGATTTCTTTGGTTTTTCTTAAATACCAAAAATTTTCAAATTGTACAGTACAATTCCAAGTACTACCAACAATAATGTCACTCTTGTAGAGTTCATTTTCTTTCTTCCAAGCAGCCAGTAAGCGAAAAATACAACCAATGTCGGAGCCAGAGCAGGCATGATCTGGTCTGCCAGTTCCTGAAGTGACATGCTGACCTCTCCCCACTTGAACTCAAAGCCAAACTTCGCATTTACAACTGACGGAATCAATGCACCGATTACAGTGATTCCCAAAATATTCGCTGCCTTTGTAATCTTTTTCAGACGATCCCCGATCTCACTGACAATCTTTGCCCCCTCTTTGTATCCCATTCCATAAAATTTTCTCATACAGAACAGTCTTAAAATGCCATAACAAATCCAGAGAATCAGCGCTGCCGGATTTCCCTCCAGTGCCATATAAGATGCGATAGATCCAATCAGTGTTGACGGGATCACGTGGAATAACGTATCTCCGATTCCTGCAAGAGGCCCCATCATACCGGTTTTGATCGCTGCAATCGTATCTGCTGCTTCCACACCTTTTTCTTCCTGCAGTGCATTGTCTACACCCATGATGATCGGTGCCATTGTATTGTTTGTATTGAAAAACTGCACCTGTGTTTGTGCCATCTTCTTCTGATCTTCTTCCGTCTTCTGCTTTTTGATCATCGGAAGCATACTGAAATAATATCCCAGTCCCTGCATTTTTTCATAGTTCCAACCCGCTCCGCCGAGGAAATACCATCTCCAGAATACCTTATTTTTTACTTTGTCCATCTTACTCATCGCCCATTTCTCCTCCTGCATTACTATTTTCTGCAACAGCTGCCTGCATACCTTCGCCCTTCTCTGTCTGGAAGCTGATGATTGCAAATGCAATTCCGACCAATGCAACTCCGAGTACCGGAACCTTCAAGTATGCTGACAATACGAATCCAATAATCAGGAATGCAAAGTTTTTCGCCACCGGCAGGTAACGCAGCAAAATCGCAATACCAAGTGCCGGAAGGATTCCTCCTGCTGTTTTCAGACCGTTCATCAACCACATTGGAAGATAGTCTACAACTGTCTGCACAAATGTAGAACCAAATACAAGCGCTAAAAATACCGGAAGCATACGGGAAAGTGACTGCGGGATCAGACCGTACAGATTCATTCTTGCCGCCTTGTCAAACTTTCCTTCCTCTACCAGTTTTTCTGCACGATGCTGGAAAAATGTGTTAGAAAATCTCTGCAGGATATCCAGCTGAATCATCAAAAGTCCGATTGGAATCGCAAGTGTGACACCGAACTCTGCATCCTGTCCGCTCTGGATTGCAAATACTGTTCCAAGAAGCGCTCCTGTCATATAATCCGGAATCGAAGCTCCTCCGAAGTTTCCGATTCCCAGTACCATCAAGTTCAAGGTTCCTCCGACAATAAGTCCTGTTGTGATATCCCCCATCACCAGACCTGCAAAAAATCCTGCCATAACCGGTTTTACTGTTCCAAATGTTGTGTTATTTCCATCATAAAATGCAAATCCTGCATAAAGTGTTAAAAGCAGAAGCTGCCACCACTGAATTGTCATAATCTCTTTCCTCCACCCTTTTGTTTACTCATCTTCTGATTCCGTAGATGCTGCCGAAAGTTCGATACAGTCGATTCCCTCTCTCCCTGCTGCAAGAATCTCCTGAAGTGTTTCCTGACTCCACTGTGAGATTTCCTGAAACAAGCATTCCACTACCATGGTCAGATTCATTCCGGATATCACCTTTATCTGTTCTTTCATTCCATAATGTGCAAGAAGAATCTCTGCTTTGTTATAAGGAGTTCCTCCTTTGAGATCCGCAAAAATAACTCCTGTTTTTCCTGTCTCTTTCCATGCTTTGAGGTACGTATCCAGTTCCTCTGTAAAGGACTCAATTCCTGCTTCTGCTGTCAGCTCAATGGTATCAATACCATCTGCCATATCTCCTGCAATCAGGCTTGCCGCCGTTTTCATTCCGGATGCCGCCCCCTGATGGGATATCAGTAACATTTTCATTTTGTACAACCTCCTTTTCTCATTCGTCACATCTGCAACATTCTATTAAGCAACAGTTAAACACTCCGGTAAAATAACAGTTTCTGTCTTAAATCGGTTCAATTTCAATACTGAAATAATCCCACCTTTTATACGTTTCTATATATTCTACCGTACGACCGTCAAACAGATATGTATAACGGCGTGTAAATGCACACGGCTCTCCTTTTGAAAGCCCCAAAAGCTTCCGTTCCTCTTCCGGTGACGGAAATACAATTTCCGTAATCTCTTTAGAATCCGCCTGATGAAGATTGATTCCATAGTCTCGGCTGATCTTTCCATAAATGGACTGGAACATCTCCTTTTCCAAAATTTCTTCCTCTTTGATAAACTCCTGAATCAGATAACTGTTCTGCACCATGATTGCCTGGTCATCCACCAGCCTAAGTCTCTTAATCTTATAATAGATTTCCGCCGGATTTATTCCCAACTCTTCTGCAATTCTTCCGCCGGTCATCTTTTGAATCTCCAACACTTCTGTATGTTCTTCAGCATTTCTGTATTTTTCAATATCAGAAAATTTTACAATCTTTCCTTTTCTGGCTTTGGATACGTACGTTCCCTTCCCCTGATAACGTACCAGATATCCCTCATTGGTAAGACACTGCAACGCTTTGATTGCCGTAATACTGCTGACATTAAACTTTTTTTTCAGTTCAGACTCACTATAGAACTTTTCCCCCGGTTTGAATTTTCCATTCTTGATTTCATACAGTAAACTCTGTTTCATTTGTAAATACTTTGGAATTGCCATAAAACCCTCCTACCTTATCGGTTAATATATAAACTATATTTAGAATATCAGCTTTTTCTATTAACTTCAATGGAATTTCGGTTTTTCATGCACGCATTCGCTTAACCGCTTAATATATTAAGTTGTGAACATATAATAGCACATGATGCTTTTATGTTCAAGAATTTTTAAAAGGTAACTTTACATAAATTTTCTTTGCGCTTTTTGTGCAATTTCCCGAATTTTATTTATTAGCAACGTACAGCAAAACTTCTCACCAAAAAAACTGTTGCGATCATCTCCATCAAGATGATCACAACAGTTTTCCTTTAATAAATTATCTACTCCGCCAACTGCAGTGCTTCTACCAGCGCCAGAATTGTCAAAGACTGACCATACGCCATCGGCGCGATCAGAATGTTTTTATAATGATCTGCATCGTATCCCATCCCTGTTCCACCGGATACGTTTAATACCGTTCCGTCTTTATCGATATTTTTCAGAATCGCCTGCACACCCTTCCATGCACATTCCAGATATGAATCGTCCAGGATCCCCATTTTGATTCCTTTGAGAATTCCTGCCACGATGGCCGCAGAACCGGAAACTTCTTCGTAGCTGTCAGGATCTGTCAGTACAGTATGCCACAATCCGCTCTTGCTCTGAAGTTCTTTGAGTTTTCTGACCTGCGCTTTGTAAGTGTCCAGAATGATCGTCTTCACACCTGCATTGAGCGTTCCTTTGAACATATCCACATAATCCAGAATTCCCAGTGTGAACCAGCTGTTTCCTCTGCACCAGAAAATACCGCCGAAGTTGTCCATACGGTTAAAGGACCATCCGTGATAGAATAATCCGGTATGTGTATCATACAGATATTTGATATGCATCAGCACCTGATGGATGGACTCGTCGATCCACTCCTGTTTCTGATATTTCTGCCCCATTTTATTCAAAAATAATACGGTCATGAACAGAGTATCGATCCACATCTCGCTTTCATTTAAACGTACACCCTGTCTGTCACCGTTTGCACTTGTGACATGCTGAAATCCGCCCTCTTTTGTTCTCGGAATGCAGTTCATCAGCCACTTAGCCCAATCCAGACACAGATTTTCAAATTCTTTATCCTGATATTGTTCATTTAACTCTGCCAGTGTCAGAAGCGGGGTTGTTGTATTGATATTTCTGGACGGAAGTCCATCTGCGATATTTCCTTTGAACCACTGATGCAGAAATGTTTTATAATCATCATTTCCCTGTATTTTCATCATTTTGAGAAGTCCGTACAGCCCCACTCCCTGAGGCCAGTCCCACTCTGCAATCCCAAAGTCACGCTTAAAAAAGCCGATTGCCTCTCCGCCGTCTTTTAATTCATCTTCATTTTCCGGACCGCCGAGGTTCATTAGTTTTTCTACGACCAGATTCAGTTTTTGTTCGATCAATTCTCTTTTTATATTCTTCATTTTCTTTTCCGGCATTTTATGCCAATCCTTTCATATAGCTTTTTTACGGTTTCTATCTTATAATAGTTTTAACAAAGCACACGCTGCTCACAACAAAGGAGATACTGTATGGATACTATCATTTATTATTCAGAAATGGAAGGAATTTCTCTGGAACATTTAAAACGTTCCAGTGGTTATGATATGCGTTCCAATCATTTTCATAATGAATACGAGATTTACTTTCTCACAGAAGGAGAGCGCCTCTTTTTCTTCAACAACCGTGCCTATCAGGTGAAAAAAGGCAGCCTGATCCTGGTGGATACAAATCTGATCCATATGACACATGCTCCGGAGGATGACACAACCGGATACACGCGAATCATTCTGTATATTGATAAATCCAAAATGCAGCAGTTTGATGAAAAATTTCCGCACCTCAATCTTGTTCCTTTTTTTCGCGAACACTATGGAGTTTATAATCTGACGCAGAAGCAGCAGGAAAAATTTTTACATATGTATGAAGTACTAAAGACTGAATTTTCCAACCGCAGCCGCAGCTACAAAGCCCTGATCGAGATGGAAATCATCCACTATTTTATTGACTTTATCAGAGACAACCCGGAGCTGACTCCGATCAAAGATGAAACTGCCATTCATAAAAGCAGCAAGTATCAGACAATCTATAACATTGCCGACTACATTTCTGATCACTACGCAGAATCCATCTCTTTAGACGGCCTCGCCGGAATCTTCTATCTGAGCAAGTTTTATTTAAGCCGCTCATTTAAAGAAGTCACCGGCTACGGCGTCAACGAATATGTCAATATCCTACGTACAAAGAGAGCCAAACAGCTCCTTGAGGAGACCACTCTTAGCGTCTCCGAGATTGCCGGTACGGTCGGCTATGAAAGTATTACTTATTTTGAAAAAGTATTCAAAACCTACATGAGTATTTCACCGTTAAAGTATCGCAAAACCCTAAATGGAATTACTTACAAAAACACGATTACTCCAGAAGCCCCAAAACAGTAGGGAGCCATTCGCTGAGTGCCGGAATGTAAGTTACCATCATCAATGCTACAAAGATTGCCACAAAGAGCGGAATCAGATGTTTCATAACCTGCTCTACCCGCAGTTTTGCCACACTGCATCCCACAAACAGTACGTTTCCAACCGGTGGTGTGATCGTTCCTACGGAAAGATTCATAACCATCATAACACCAAAGTGGATCGGACTCATTCCAAAGCTCTGTACGATCGGAAGGAAGATCGGTGTGAAAATCAAAAGTGCCGGCGCCATATCCATAAATGTTCCCACGATCAGAAGGAAAATATTGAGGATCAGCAGGATCACATATTTATTACTTGAAATTCCAAGAACCAGTTTACTGATTGCTGCCGGCAGTCCTGTAAAGGACATTACAAATGACAATACAGAAGAGGCTCCGATGATCAGCATAACGATTGTTGTCATGACTGCTGCATCCACCAGCAGCTTCGGAATTTCACTCAGTTTGATCGTTCTGTAAATAAACACAGAGAGGATAAAGGCGTATGCAACCGCAACACCGGATGCCTCTGTCGGTGTAAATTTTCCAGATAAAATACCACCGATGATAATCACGACCAGAAATAAACTCGGGATTGCATCCCATATTGTCTTCCCTACGATTTTTGCAGTCAGTTTGTCTCTTTTAATTACATATCCCTGCTTTCTTGCATAGAAGAATGCAACTACCATGCAACATGCAGCCCACAGAAGTCCCGGAATCCATCCACCCATAAACAGCGCCGCTACCGAAGCACCACCGCCTGCTGCCGAGAATACGATAAACGCTGTTGTCGGAGGAATCAGCTGTCCAACCGGCGCCGTTGCGATATTGACTGCTGCCGCAAATCCCTCATCATACTTTTGCTCTTTTTCCAGCGGAAGCATAACTCCGCCGATTGCAGTTGCCGCTGCAATACCGGAACCAGAAATTGAACCGAACATCGCATTTCCCGCAATGTTTGTCAGTGCCAAAGATCCCGGTACTTTTCCAAGAACCAACAGTGCGAGATTGATCAATCTCTTGGCAATACCACCACTGTTCATCAAAAGACCTGCCAGAATAAAAAATGGTACTGCAATCAGAGAAAAGCTGTCAATTCCACTGACCATCTTCTGCGCAGAAACAAACACACCAAATCCAGGTGTCAAAAATGCAACGATCGTTACCAATGCGGAAACAATGATGCTATATGACACCGGCACACTAAACGCCAGCATCAGGAAAAATACAATTACAAGTAAGATTGCTGCCTGAATTTCCATTTATTTTCCCTCCTTTAATTCTGTGAACCATCTTTTCAAACGCTCCAGACAATACAGCACCATCAGACATCCACTGATTGGAATACATACATAGTAAACCTGCATCGGAAGTTTCAGTGCCGCTGAAATCTGTCCTGCTGAGTTTGCAGTTACCATGATTCCACCTACAATAAATACTGCAATACTTAAAATCAATACGATGATCTCGACTGCGATCTTTGTTCGGATCTGATTCTTTGACTGAAATTTATCCACCAGCACACGGATCGACAAATGCTGATCTTTTCCATAAGCGTACGGTGCCCCAAGCATCGTCATCCAGATCAGTGCGTATCTCAAAAATTCCTCCGTCCACTGACTTGGATCATTTAACAGAAATCGTGTGATAACCTGCCAGCAACAGGCAAGAACCATGACCGCAACAAGTACGGAGATCACTGTTCCCAGAATTTTATTTATGATCTTCATTACTTCTCCTCCTCTTCTGCAACGGCATATTTCTGAATATCTTCGTAGAGACTCTTGTAAGCGTCCCCTTTGCTTTCAAACGCCTCATGCATTGGCTGAACCGCCTCGATAAATTTACTCTTATCAATATCTCTGTAAACAGTCACACCATTCTCCTGCGCTTCTTCAATGGCATCATCCATCATCTGCTGATATTTTGAAACAAAATTCTCATTCAATTGCACAAGACACTCTTTTAAATATTCCTGCTGTTCTTTGCTTAAGCTGTCCCAGACTTTCGTACTGATGATGTAAATATCCGGTGAATACTGATGCTCTGTGTATGTATAAGATTTTACAATCTCTTCATGTTTGTCAACTGTCAGTGCCAGCTCTGTATTTTCTGCACCATCTACGATGCCCTGCTGAAGAGACGTGTACGTTTCACTGGATGCCATCGGTACCGGTGAGCCGCCCATCAGTTCGATCATCTCCATGGAAGTACTGCTGACCATGGCACGTATTTTCTTTCCTTTCAGAACAGAAGGATCTGTCACTGCCTTATCTTCTTTGAGATAATAATTTCTTGCACCATTTGCATAATAACCAATTGCAATGTATCCTTTGTCCCTTGTAGATTCAAACAGTTCCTGAATCCCTTCACTGTTTGCCATTGCATTGTAATAGTGTTCCTGATTGCGGAACAGATATGGCAGTGAGAAAATAGAATATCTCTCATCAAACTGTCCCAGTGTATTGGCGCTTACTTTCGCCATATCCAGTACACCTGCCTGTACCATCTCTACCGTGGAAGGCTCTGCTCCAAGCACACCACTCGGATAAATATCCACTTCCAGATTCTTGGAACTGTCTTCTGCTGCCAGATCTGATAAATACTCGATCGTCTCTCCGATCTCAGAATCTGCCGCCTGTCCATGTGCCATTCTAAGCTGCACCTTTTCACTGCTTGTCTCACTTTTTACTGCCACAAAGGTATAAATTCCTACTGCGATCAATGCGATCACGAGTACAATCCCTATTGTTTTTTTCATTCCCTTCATGTTTCCTCTCCTGTTCATAGATTCAGTTTTTATTTTTTCGGGCCCTTATTTTTATGTGAAAATAGTATCACATGAAGGGAGCTGATTCTCATACTATCTTGTCCGCAAACTCATTTTTTCAAATTATCTTGTTGTTTTTTATCAATTTTACCAATTTCATTTTTATTCAAACAGCAAATCTGCTCATTTTATCAATTTTCTATATTATTTTTATCATTCCCAATCCTTTTGTGTATTATATACAAATTTAACACTCTATTTTTATGCATATTGCCGAATGCTATTTTGACGTTATGCTGATTGTTTTTCTGCATTTTTCTTTGTTTTTTATGAAACAAAACATATTGAACCGCAATATTTTTTCAATTTTTCTGATTCCATCAAAAAAGATGGCTGACATCAACCATCTTTTTTCTTCTTATATTTAGATATTCTCTTTCAAACACTCTCCACCCACAACTTTCTCATATACGCAATATCCTTCTGCGCCGTCTTTGGCTCTAATTCTTCCCTTACAACCACAATCTCCGGTTTATGCTGCTTCATCCACTTCACAATCTCACCATACCGGATCACACCGTCTCCAAGACAGACCGGACAATACTCTTTGTTCGGCCCTTCCACAAAATCTTTCATATGGATCGCTTCGATCTTATCTCCCAATGCCTGCAGCCATTCTTTCCAGTAAGCATCCTGATCGATCTTTGGAAATTCCAGCACATTTGCCGGATCAAAGATCATTTTCAAATGGTCGCTGTTCATCTTTTCAAAGACGTTCACCGTTGTCTCCAGATCCTCCAGCGGATGCCAGTAGACCGGTTCGATGGCCATATCCACATCCAGACGTTCTGCTTCTTCCACCAGACGTGCAATACTGTCCATCATATATGGATGCCAGATCTGCTTTTCTTCCCGGCTCAGACGCGGGTATGCCGTCTCTGTTCCGACGATGGACGCTCCCAGGATCTGATTGAACTTCAGGCATTTTTTGAACGTATCCACGGCATTTTTCCGCACTTCATCATCCGGGTTTCCAAGATCCATGTAGCATCCCAAAATCTGGATCTTGATCTTCTCTTCTTCAAAATTTCTGCGGATCCTCTCCACCAGCTGCGGTGTTACTTCCTCATAAGAATTGATCTCCGAAAATGCTTTTGGCAGCACAAGCTGTGCTGCCTCAATGCTTTCGGATCTCAATAGTTTTGCCAGATGATCCACCGGCTGTTTTCCATAGTCATGCGTTCTCGCTGCTACTAACATATTGATCTCCTCTTTATTATTTTCAATTTCTTATGGCTGTTTTCCGATGTATGCCAGGATTCCTCCGTCTACATACAGAATGTGTCCATTTACAAAATCAGATGCATCGGATGCAAGGAATACTGCCGGTCCCTGAAGGTCTTCCGGTGTTCCCCATCTTGCAGCAGGTGTTTTGGAAATGATAAACTGATCGAACGGATGTCTGCTTCCGTCTGCCTGTACTTCACGCAGCGGCGCTGTCTGTGGTGTTGCAATGTATCCAGGTCCGATACCGTTACACTGGATGTTGTACTCACCGTACTCAGAGCAGATGTTCTTTGTGAGCATTTTCAGTCCGCCTTTTGCTGCTGCGTATGCAGATACTGTCTCACGTCCAAGTTCACTCATCATAGAGCAGATGTTGATGATCTTTCCGTGTCCTTTTTCTTTCATTCCAGGAATCACTGCTTTGGAAACGATGAATGGTGCGTTTAAGTCTACATCGATCACTTTTCTGAACTCGTCTGCTTCCATTTCAAGCATTGGTTTTCTCATGATGATTCCGGCATTGTTTACCAGGATATCAATAATTCCAACTTCTTCGTTGATTTTTGCAACCATTGCTTTTACCTGTGCTTCATCTGTTACGTCACATACATATCCGTGAGCTTCGATTCCTGCTTCTTTGTATGCTGCAAGTCCTAAATCTACTTTTTCCTGTGTAATATCGTTAAAGCAGATTGTTGCGCCTGCCTCTGCGTATGCAGAAGCAATTCCAAATCCGATTCCGTAAGATGCACCTGTTACCAGTGCAATTTTACCTTCCAGTGAAAAATTTACCATAACTGTGTCTCCTTTTCTTCTAAATTGTAAAATCAATTATCTGAGATCTTTGTTTGCAATTGTGTCCATATCACCGTAATCCTGGTTTTCTCCGCACATTCCCCAAATGAATGTGTATGCTTTGGATCCACATCCGGAGTGGATGGACCAGCTTGGAGAGATGACTGCTTCTTCATTGTGCATGATGATATGTCTTGTCTCCTGTGGTTCTCCCATGTAGTGCATTACGAATGAATCATCATCCATGTCAAAGTACAGATATACTTCCATACGTCTGTCATGTGTATGAGACGGCATGGTGTTCCATACACTTCCCGGAAGAAGTTTTGTCAGACCCATTGCAAGCTGGCAGCTCTCTACCTGTCCTGTTACGATGTATTTGTTGATGATTCTGTGGTTGGAATCTTCCAGTGTTCCAAGTTCTACCTTGTTCTCGTCTTTTACGATCACAACGCCTTCTTCTGCTTCTCCCTCAAGTTTAATATGTACTGTTGGGTAAGATACGTGTGCCGGTGCACTGTTCATGTAAAATTTTGCCGGGTTAGAAGCATCTTTACTCTCGAAAGAAATATCTTTGGATCCTCTTCCAACATACATTCCGTCTCTTGCATTTACTTCATAAACACGTCCGTCAATTGTGATGATTCCATCTCCACCGATATTGATGATTCCAAGTTCTCTTCTCTGAAGGAAGTACTCTGCACGAAGCTCATCCCCTGCTGTGAGAACCAGTTTCTCATTGACCGGAACTGCTGCTCCTGTAATGATACGGTCAATGTGGCTGTATACCAGATTGATCTTATCTGCCTGGAATAAATCCTGAATCAGAAATTCCTCTCTTAATCTGTCTGTTGTGTAGTGTTTTACATCTTTTGGTGATGCTGCTGTTCTTACTTCCATGATAATCCTCCTGTTTTTTGATTTTTTATTCTGTCTGACTTACCTGTGTCATTGCTTGCATTTAGTATAGCATTCATTATTCCCCTATTTCTTGTGTTTTCTTGCCATAAATCTTGAAAATTTTGAACTTCCGAACTATAATTATAAAAAACAGGAAGATTTTGAACAGACAGCGGAAAGGAGCAGATTTTCATGAAAGGATGTATTTCCTGCAAAGAAGCCATGCGCCAGTGTATGGATACTCATACGTTTGCCTTTGCACATTTATATAATGATGAGAAAGCCATGGATATGCATATCCATGACTGCTATGAGATTTATTATTCAATTTCCGGGGGAAAACAGTTTCTGATCGATAATTACTTTTATGATATCAGCAATGGGGACATTTTTCTGATCAACCAGTTTGAAAGTCACTATCTGACACAGATCGATCAGCAAAAACATGAGCGGATCATTCTTTCCATTGATCCGGAATATCTGGATCGGATTTCTACAGATACTACCAATCTGAAGCATTGTTTTGAGTTTCGTGGAACCGATATGCCTCATCAGCTCCATCTCTCTCCGGAAGAGCAGACACGGTTTATCTATTTCATCCATAAGTTGCGCTCCAATTCCGGGTTTGGCGAGGATATCTTAGATCATGCCACATTTCTGGAACTGATGGTGTTTTTAAACCATGCATTCGACAAACGATGCCGTGCTTCTGCAGAAGAAGAAAGCAAAACACCCGGTTACCACGCCCAGGTGGATGAGATTCTTTCTTATATCAATACCCATATTAGCGAGAATCTCACGCTGGAAGAACTCTCTGCCCATTTTTTCCTGAGCAGTTCCTATCTGTGCCGTATTTTCAAAGCCACTACCGGAACGACCATCAACAAATACATCACCGCAAAGCGCATCACTATTTCCAAATCTCTGTTGAGTCAGGGATATTCGGTCAATGAAGCTTGTGAAGCGTGCGGGTTCAATGATTACAGCAACTACCTGAAGGCGTTCACCAAGGCAGTCGGGATTTCACCGAAGAAATACGCACAGTTTAATTCGTAGTGACTGGCGCTTCAATAAGAATTTTGCTGTTTATACCAGACTATGTTACAATGGAAACAATTCAGAAAGGAGATGATACAATGGCAATCGCAGAACAAAAAGTGTATACATTAAAAGATATTTATAATCTGCCAGATGGACAACGAGCCGAACTGATTGATGGAGCCATTTATTTCATGGCACCTCCAAGTCGAAGGCATCAGGAAATTCTATTTTCACTGTCCCGTAAAATTGCAGATTATATTGATTCTCAAAAAGGATCTTGCAAAATATACCTTGCACCTTTTGCAGTCTTCTTAAATGAAGATCAGAAAAATTATGTAGAACCAGACATCAGCGTGATCTGTGACAACAATAAACTCTCCGATAAAGGATGCACAGGTGCCCCGGATTGGATCATTGAAATTGTTTCTCCCAGCAGCCAAAGAATGGACTATATGATAAAATTATTCAAATATCGAACCGTCGGAGTCAGAGAATACTGGATTGTGGATCCGACAAAAAATCGAGTGACAACTTATGATTTTATCACAGATTCTATCGAAGAATATACGATGACAGATTTTGTAACATGCAATATTTATAAAAATCTGGAGATTGATTTTTCTGAGGTTTAATGTCTCGAAACACAAAAAGCCTGAATACAGAAATTGCTTCTCTGCTCTTCCTGTATTCAGGCTTGCTTTTCTTTCACTTTCTCACATATCCCGATATCCCTTCGGGCTGACTCCATAACACTCCTTAAATTTCCGAAAAAAATAACTGGTATTGTCATACCCCACCGACTCTATAATATCCGCCACCGAAAGCCTGCTGTTCTTCAAAAGATACGCAGCCTGCCGCATTCTTCTCGACTGGAGCAGTTCTTTGTAGGTCTTTCCAGTCCGCTTTTTGATCTCCCGGCTCAACCAGTACACATCATATCCCATGATCTCCGCCAGTTCGGAAAGACTGCCGCTTTTATAGTGCTCTTCAATATAATTCAGCACCGTTCCGGTCAGTTCCCGGTCAAAAGCAGCTGTTCCGGTCTCCATCCGATCCATATGATTCAAAAGCTGAAGAAGCAAAAGCCCCATGGTAATCTGATTGCATCTCCTTTTGTTCGGCTGGTCATAGAAGATCGTCCATACCATATTTTCCACCAGATTCTGGATTGGAAGGATCTCTGCCACATGAAAATACAAATATGATGTCTGATCATTCTTTCCGCACAAAGACCCTACCAGAAATTCTTTCAGCGCATTTTCTTCCTCCATATCCATCATGGAAAAGGCCGTATCAAAAAATTCCGGCAGTATAATAAAATTGACCGCAATGTCTCTCTCTCCTGCTGCCAGGATCTCCTGCTCCACATTCTGATTCAGAAACAGCAGATCGCCCTCTTCCAGGATGACCTGACTCCCATTTAAGATGTGCGTAGTGGTTCCCTGACACATGTAGATCACTTCTACATAATTGTGCCTGTGCTTTGGGAAATTTACGAATCTGGTATGGGGACGCACCTGGATCAGCTTCCCTTTTTTCAAAAGTTTTTCACTGTCCACGATCAGTTCTTTTTTCTCCGTATAAAGCTGGGGATCAATCCCCTTTTGCTCTTCCAGAATGCATTGTTCTTCTTCTGTAATGACAGACAATGCATCCAACAATTCCCTGTGCATGGCTCATCTACTCCATTTTTGCAATTTCTTTCGTCAGTTCCATGTATTCTTTTGCACTTCGGCTGCTTTTTTTGTACGCCATGATCGGCGCATTATTATCCTGGGACCACTCGATCCCGCTGTCCACCCGGATATAGGTCTCAAAGACCGGTACATCTTCGAGACTCTTTAACGTCTCCAGTGTCTGTTTAAAATAACTTTTTCTGGTATCCACCTTCGTGATCACAATACCGCCAAGTTTCAGATCCGGTGTGATCTGGCGGACTTCCTCCAGAAATTCAAACATATTTCCAAGACCAAATAACCCCCACGGCGTGGATTCTACCGGAATGATGATCTCATCAGACGCACATAAGATGTTCATCACCCAGCCTCCCAGAGTCGGAGGCGCATCAATGAGGATATAATCATATGCTCCGGACTCTTTCACTTTCTGCATGCATTTTCGAAGAATAAATTCCCGCTGCCATTTTGTAAACAACTCATATTCAATCGAACTCATCAACGTCGAAGATGGGATCAGATCCAGTCCTTCGTATGCAGAATGAACAATATAATCCGACAGATCATCCTGACGCTTCAATCCCTCATACAGATTCTTGTCACTCTGGGCAAATGCAAGCACCTGATCCTCATCAAACAGAGATAGAGACAGGTTCAGCTGCATATCTCCATCGATCAGAAGTACCTTGTATCCTAACTCCCGCAGTCCATATCCCACATTGGAACAGGTGGTGGACTTTCCGCTTCCTCCTTTATTATTCGCAAAACATATGGTCTTTGTCTTCTTCATTGTGTTCTCTCCTTTGCCAGTCTGATGTACTGCCGAAAATTTTTTCTACCAGTCCTTTGTATTCTTCATATGCAGGAATTCCCGCAAAATCTGCCTCCAATGCATCTTTTACTCCGATATAATACCATCCCATTGCATCTTTGCTCTTCATGCGGAATCGATCCCAGAAACTCTCCCCGATCTCCGGGTATTCCCGGTCAATATCCCGGATATTCGCAAGCTTGTCCGCAAGAGCGATCATCTGCACCTCTCTGGGCGCTGTTTTTAAATGCCGGATCGTCGTCCCCTTGCGTTCCGTCCAGGTCTTGGATTTATCCTCACTTTCCTGTTCCACCAGTTCAAGTACCCGCTCTCCAAAATACTCTCTGATCTGTTCTTTCGTAACCTGTCTGCAGTCCTCCAGTGTATCGTGCAGATATGCTGCACTGATGATCTCTTCATCCGCTGTCATCGTCCTGACAATGTCCGCTACCTCCAGCGGATGTACGATATATGGACGCTTCGTCCCCTTTCGAAACTGTCCTTCGTGTGCTTTTGCCGCAAAGTTTCGGGCTTCCTCTGTCATATCCGTTCCTCCTACTCTATGCGCATACCGGTTTCTACCAAAATAATAGCACAAGCATTTGTGAATCACAACTGCAACCGGCGTTCCTTTCCGTATTTTCCTCCCCCTATTTTCCCGGAATACGGTATACAAATGTTTCTGCTTCCTGTATAATAGCTACAGAATCAAATGTCAGAAGAAATCTGCCCGTTTCGCCGGTTTTTTCTGAGAAATGAGGAATCATTATGAACCAGAACTATGTACTGATCACAGGCGCATCCCGCGGGATCGGCCGGGCCTGCGCGCTGTTATTTGCCAGAAACAACTATCACGTATTTCTCAACTGCCGACATTCTCTGGATGCTCTGCAAGAAGTGGAACAGGAGATTCTTGCCGCACATGGATCCTGCACTCTCCTTCCCGGAAATGTCGGGGATCCCGATGCGGTACGAGAGATGTTCTCTGTCATTGAATCGCACTGTCCGGGACTGGATGTTCTGATCAACAATGCAGGAATTTCCTTTGTCGGTCTTTTGCAGGATATGAGTGACGCCCAGTGGTCCGAGATTTTAAATACCAATCTTTCTTCTGTATTTTACTGCTGCCGCAGCGCCATCGGCCACATGGTTTCCCAAAAAAAGGGAAAGATCATCAACATTTCCTCCATGTGGGGAACCGTCGGTGCTTCCTGTGAAGCTGCCTACTCGGCAACCAAATCCGGCATGAACGGACTGACCAAAGCGCTTGCCAAAGAGCTGGCACCAAGCAACATCCAGGTCAATGCCATCGCCTGCGGAGTGATCGATACGGCTATGAACGCCCAGTTTTCTGCGGAAGAAAAGGACGCGCTGCGAGAAGAAATTCCTGCCGGACGCTTTGCCGACAGCGAAGAAGTGGCTGCGCTGGCTCTCACCCTTGCATCCGGTCATTCGTATCTCACCGGACAGATCATCGGACTGGACGGCGGTTATATTTAATAGAACATATGTCATAAAGGAGTTTTCATTATGTTAGATATCAGCGAAATTCAAAACATATCCATGGACTGTTCCATGACAGAATTTGTCGGGACAACAGTTCTGGACACCATCGGACTCGTGATCCCCGGGGTCAACGACGCATTACTGGAACAGATGCAGATTGGCAAGCCCTACAAAAGTCTGGGATTGTTAAGTTCCCGTACCGGTGCTGCCGGACAGATCAACGCAGCAGATGAAGCCGTCAAATCTACCAATACCGAGATTGTTTCCATCGAGCTTCCAAGAGATACCAAAGGCTGGGGCGGTCATGGAAACTTTATCATCATCGGCGGCTACAGTGTCTCTGATGTGCGCCGCGCCGTAGAGATTGCACTGGAATTCACCGAAAAATATGCCGGAGAACTCTATATCAGTGATGCCGGGCATCTGGAATTCACCTATTCCGCCAGCGCTTCCCAGGCGCTGAACATGGCGTTTGATGCCCCGATCGGGAAACCGTTTGGATTCTTCTGCGGTTCTCCTGCTGCGATCGGTCTTGTCATGGCAGACCTTGCGCTGAAATCCTCCCCGGTAGAGATCATCAAATACATGACACCAAACCGGGGAACCAGTCATTCCAATGAGATCATCGCTGCCGTGACCGGAGATGCCAGTGCCGTAAAAAATGCAGTCCTTACCGCAAGAGAAGTAGGACTTCAGCTTCTGATCTCCATGGGAAGTTATCCGGAAGTACCCGGAATCCCTTATTTATAAAACACTATTTTCATAAAACGCAGCAGGCTTGCTATAGTTTGATTCTATAGCAAGCTATTTATTTTCAGTATTTTACAAAACACCTCTCCTCTTCTACAATAAATCCCATAGAATCACGAATTTACAGAACAGGAGAATTACTATGGAAAATTTTAACGCACCGTTTCGTTTTGATTATGTTGGAAGTTTTTTAAGACCTGAACACTTAAAACAGGCAAGAGCTGATTTTGAAGCCGGAAAGATCACAAAGGCTGAGCTAGAATCCATTGAAAATGAAGCAATTACAGATCTGATCAAAAAGCAGAAGGCTGCCGGATACCCTGTCATCACAGACGGAGAATTCCGCAGAAGCTACTGGCATCTGGATTTTATGTGGGGACTTGAGGGAATCGAACACATTGAACTGGATCACGGCTATTTCTTCCACGGGGAAGAAACCACTCACGGCTCTGTCCGCGTGACAGGAAAAATCAGCGGAGAACAGCATCCTTTTGTGGAACATTTCAAATTTGTCAAACAGTTTGAGGATGAGCACACCATTGCAAGACAGACCATTCCCGCACCTGCCCAGCTTCTTGCAGAACTCTTCCGGGAAGACAATGGAACACAGACTCTGGCCGTATATCCAGATCTGGAAGAACTGATTCAGGACATTGCACAGGCATACCGGACTGTCATCCGGGATCTCTACGATGCAGGATGCAGAAATATCCAGTTTGATGACTGTACATGGGGAATGTTCTGCGACAAAAATTACTGGGAGGCAAGACAAAAGGATTTCGTCAGTCTGGAAGAAGAGGCAGCCAAATATCTGCGGCTGAATAATCTCGCTCTGGAAAATGCACCTGAAGATCTTGTGCTCACAACCCACGTATGCCGCGGAAATTATCATTCCACCTGGGCATCCTCCGGCGGATATGAACCGATCGCGCCGTTTCTTTTTGCCAATGAAAATGTATCTGCCTATTATCTGGAATTTGATGATGAACGCTCCGGAGGATTTGAACCACTCCGCTTTGTTTCCGATGATAAAAAAGTCGTACTTGGTCTTGTGACCAGCAAGTCACCGATTTTAGAAGAAAAAGAAGTGATAAAGAAAAGAATTGCAAAAGCTGCAAAATATATTCCTCTGGACCGGCTTTACTTAAGTCCACAGTGCGGATTCGCATCCTGTGAGATTGGCAATAAACTAACGGAAGAAGAACAGTGGGCGAAGCTTGCACTGGTGAAAGAGATCGCCCAGGAAGTGTGGGGATAGGGAAAAGTTTTACACTTTTCCCCAGATTTCTTTTGGCACATATGCCCTCACTTCAATGCCATCCGGTACATATTCCTCTGACAGCAGCTGTCCCTGGGTGCGGATCAGCTGGATCTTTCCTGCCTCCGCAAAAGAATACAGACGCTCGATATAAATCTGCTCTTTTCGCAGGATCTCAAGCAGCGCTTCTTTTAATTCTTCCAGACCTTCTCCTGTCTTTGCTGAGACCGGGATTGAATATTCTGCATGAAAATCCCGGAAATATCCGGGTGCTTCCAGTTTATCCTGCTTATTAAATACGGTGATCACAGGCTTCCCTTCGGCTCCAAGCTGGCGCAGCGTCTCATATACAACATGCATCTGTGTATCCTGATGCGGGTTGGCAGCATCCACCACATGAATGATGATATCCGCATACTTTGCTTCTTCCAGCGTACTTTTAAACGCTTCTACCAGATGATGGGGAAGTTTCCAGATAAATCCAACGGTGTCACTGAGCAGGATTTCCTGCGTGTCTGCCAGTTTCAGCGCCCGTGTGGTAGTATCCAGGGTAGCGAACAGCATGGCATCTTCCAATACCCCCGCTCCTGTCAGCGCATTTTCCAGACTGCTCTTTCCTGCAGACGTATATCCCACCAGCGCTGCCACCTTCAAATTCGAACGTTTGCGCTGTGTGCGAAGCCGCTCTCTGTGCTCCTCCACTTCCCGCAGTTCTTTTTTCAGACGGCTGATCCGCTCCCGGATCAAACGGCGGTCCATCTCCAGCTTTTTCTCTCCGGGTCCTCTTGTCCCGATCCCGCCTCCCAGACGGGAGAGAGAATTACGAAGTCCGACAAGTCTCGCCGCACGATATTTCAGCTGTGCCAACTCCACCTGGATCTTTCCTTCCCTGCTCACTGCCCTTCCTGCAAAAATATCCAAAATCAACAGTGTCCGGTCTACAATCTTGCACTCCAGTTCTTCCTCCAGATGATTTAACTGTACGGAAGTGAGCTCATCGTCACAGATAATTCCCGTGGCGTCTGTCTCCCACAGCAGTTCTTTGAGTTCCAGGATTTTTCCTTTTCCAACATAGGTTGCCGGATGCATAGCTTCCCGTTTCTGGATCAGTCTGCCTACAACCTGAGCGCCTGCAGTACGTGCCAGTTCTGCCAGTTCATCTAAGGATTCCTCCTCCGGTTCCCCCTCCTGCTCCTGAACCCCTACCAGAATCACACGTTCTTCGGTTTCTTTCATCTCATACAACGTCATTCGCTTCTCTCCTACTCTCTCTTGCCTTCCATCGTCTGACGGATAATACTGCGCATCATCGCTTCATTTAACTGTCCCTGTATATATCCAAACAGATTGCCGTCCCGATCCACCATAAAGGTGGTCGGATAGGCGCTGATTCCATACTCCATGAATACTTCTCCCGTAGTATCCATCAGCACCGGGTACGTATATCCGTTTTCCTCCAGAAATGCTTCCACTTCTTCCTGACTCTTTTCCTGACCAAATCCCGGCGCCGCAATTCCAAGGATCACCAGATCACTGTCTTCTTCCTGCAGCGTCTCCTCATAAATCTTCTGGATCTCCGGCATTTCATTTCTGCACGGTCCGCACCAGGTAGCCCAGAAATTCAAGAAAACCGTCTTTCCTTTATAGTCTGCCAGACTGTGCGTATTTCCATACTGATCTGTCAGCACAAAATCCGGCGCCGGATACAGATCCTGCTGCTCTTCTGACTTGCTGCTGTCTTCTTGCGGATCTTTTTCTTCTTTTCCTGTCTGATTCTTATCCGCATCCTCCGTGGATTCCTTGGACGAAGTCTGTGCCGGCGCTCCCGACAAATATCCTGTGATGGCATTCATCTTGCCTGTCACCATCAGAATTCCCAGAAAGATCATCAGGATCCCGCCGATTTTCACCGTATATTTTACGACATAATTGTACTTTTTAAACAGTCCGAGCACTTTCGCGGTAAACAGTCCCACTGCCAGAAACGGCAGAACAAATCCCAGAGTATACACCCCGATCAACAAAAATCCCATCATCTTGGTTCCTGCGCTTCCTGCCATCAAAAGCACGCTTGCCAGCGCCGGGCCCACACATGGCGTCCACGCAAAACTAAACGTAAATCCAAAGATCAAGGCCACGATCGGAGACATCTTCAGTTTGTCCAGCTTTAACCAGAAACGGTGTTCTGTTCCCAGCAATTTCGATTTTCCAAAAATTCCCAGCTGGTACAACCCGAACAAAATAACCAGAACCCCGCCAATCCTGGCTACCAGCGCCTGGTTCTGATCCAGAAAACTTCCGGCTGCCGATACGCCCAGTCCCATTGCAAAAAATGCAGTACTGATCCCTATCACAAAGCAAAAGGTATTCAGAAATAATCTGCCTTTCTTTCCATACAATTCCCCTTCTCCGGCTCCACCAGAAAGATATCCCAGATAAAGCGGCACTAAAGGTAGCACACAAGGTGAAAAAAAGCTTAATAGTCCCTGTAAAAATACAGTCACAACCGGCACGCCTACATCCAACGAAAATCCCATTTACACTCTCCCTTCTTCTCTCATCCGAATCACAAACGCCGGGATCGGCGGATGATTCTCTCTGTTATAATAGTGACTGACAATAACCAGAAATTCTCTGGAATCCAATGTCTTTAAATACTTCAAAAGTGCATCCTTTTCAGCAAATCCACTATCCCCTCCACTGTAAATACAAAGGCTCATGATCCCGCCTTTTTTCAACAGTTTCAGACCTGTCTCTATTGCCTGGATGCTCGTCTCTGCCTGTGTGGCGATCTGATGGTCACCTCCCGGCAGATATCCAAAATTAAAGGTAATCGCTGATACCTGTTCCCGGACATACTGTCCCATATGCTCATGCCCATCCAGGATCACTTCTGCCCGATCCGACAAGCCGACCTGTTCCAGGCGGCTTCTGGTATGTTCTACTGCTTCCTTCTGAATATCAAACGCATAGACCCTTCCCGCTCTTCCTGCAAGACGGCAGAGAAACTCCGTATCATTCCCATTGCCTGCTGTCGCATCTACACAGCAGTCTCCTTCTTTTATATGATCCTGTATCATCCGATGACAAAATTCTGTGATCTGATATCCCGGCATTTTTTCTCCTTTCCCAAAAACAAAGGACGCCGACTACAGAATCTTTTCTACAGTCAGCGTATTCTACTGTTACATGTTCTATTTTATCTGGTCTGCAGAAACTTCGCTTCCCGCTTGGCTTTTGCATCATCTGGATAGACCTGCAGATATTCCGTCATTTTCGCCTTGGCATTCTCCCAGTCTCCCAGTCTTTCATAGCATACGATCTGATTGAACCGCATCTCCTGCAAAACCTCACTGAAACTTTCCGCTTCTTCTGCCGATGTCCCGCTGTTCTGAGACAACTCGATACCCTGTGTAAACTGCTCCAATGCATAGACATGATCTTCCATCTGCATTCCACAGATCCCCATCAGATTGTAGAGCGCCGGAGTCTTCTCACCGCCTGCAGAAAGTGCCTGTTCAAAGGCATCCCGGGCGGCCTGATAGTCCTCCTGCTCATAATATGCCATGCCAAGTCCCCGATATGCTTCTGCCGTATTTTTTTCTTCTTCTGCTGCTTTCTGAAACGCAGTCACGGCCTCTGCATACTGACCTTCCTCCATCGCTTCGGTTCCGTCTTTCAAAGAATTTGCACACCCTGTCAGAAGACAGACCGAAAATACAAGAGAACACAATATGGTTCGTTTCATAATCTGTTACACCCCTTATTCCGGATATTTCAGTACCCAGAATGAATTCAGTAAATTGATCATCATGACTGCCATATCCGCTAAAATTGCATGTTTCATTGTTACATATCCCAGGGAAGCCAATGCCAGCAGGATCACTTTCATTCCGATCGCAAAGATCAGATTCTGTTTGACCGCCCGGATTGTTCCCTTTGAGATCCGAATCGCATTGACAACCCTGGAGAGATCATCTTCCATCAAAATGATATCTGCGGCCTCCAGTGCCGCATCTGCACCCAGTCCCCCCATGGCAATCCCGATATCCGCACGGGCCAGAACCGGTGCGTCGTTGATCCCGTCTCCGATAAACGCCAGCTTCTCGTCTTCCAGCTGACTTTCCATGAATTCTTCGACCTGCTCTACCTTTTCTTCCGGCATCAGATTGGCATACACGTAATCGATCTTCAGCTTACGAGCAGTATCTTCGGCAACCCGTTCATTATCCCCAGTCACTATCACCGCCTCCAGCTGATGACGTTTCAGCCATTTCAAAAGCCATCCAGCTTCTTTTCTGATCACATCTGTAATCAGGATATATCCGGCATATTCTCCATCCACAGCCACATGGACGGCAGTTCCGATCTCCGAAACTCTCTGATAGAAATATCCCCGCTGATTCATAAATTTCGAATTTCCGATTTCCAGCTGCTTCCCGTCTACCACTGCTTCCAGACCAAATCCCGGAAATTCTTTCACAGACTGGATCCGTTCTTTTTGAATCGGCTTCTGGTATGCCTCCTGCAGGGAAACTGCGATCGGATGGCTGGAATATGCCTCTCCATAAGCGGTCAGCTCCAAAAGTTCTTCCGGCTCCATCTTTTTCGGACATACTTTCTTTACCCGGAATACGCCTTCTGTCAAGGTTCCGGTCTTATCAAACACAAAGGTATCTGTTTTGGAAAGGGCTTCTAAAAAATTGCTCCCCTTGATCAGAACTCCCTGTCTGGATGCCGCTCCGATCCCGCCCAGAAAGGCCAATGGCACAGAAAGCAGCAAACCGCATGGACATGCTGCAACCAGCACGATCAGTCCTCTGTAAAACCATGCTTCCGGCTGTGTCCCCTCCAGCATCATCGGCGGAAGGATCATCACAAGAATCCCGAACAACGTCACAAGAGGAGTATAATATCTGGTAAACTTTTCTGCAAAGTTCTCTGTCCCGGCTCTTCGATTATCTGCATGAGAGATCATATCAATGATCCGGGACGCCGTAGAGTCTGCAGAAGCTTTCAGTACTCTCGCCTCCAGCACTCCGCTGATGTTGATGCTTCCGCTGTAGATCCTGCTTCCGATCTGCACCTGCCTTGGCTCTGCCTCTCCGGTCAGAGCTTTTGTATCCAACGTACTGATTCCCTGTGTAACGACAGCATCTACCGGGATCCGCTCTCCCGGCTTGATGATGATGATCTGTCTGGGATTCAGTTCCTCCGGCGGCACCTGGATTTCCCCGCCGCTGATCTTTAAGTTGGCATACTGAGGACGGATATCCATGAACTTTTCAATGGACTTGTGTGTCCTAAGCATGGAAAACGTCTCTACCAGCTTTCCAATCTGGAAAAACAGCATTGCTCCTACTGCCTCTGAGTACCGATGTACAAAAAACGCACCCACTGTGGCAAGTAAGATCAGAAGATTCTCATCAAATAATTTACGTTTCCTCAAACTTTTCCAAAGAAGCCTTCCTGTCTCCCATACCATCAGAAGATACGGAATCAGAAAGACCAGCATCCTGGCATTCCCATGTAGCTGCCAGTATTCTGTGCCCGCAAGCGCTGCGGCATAACCTGCTGCAGCGACAACACACACGATCCCTCTGCGTTTTATTTCTTTTTTCATCTCATTCCCTGATATGTTCCATTCCCTGATCCATAATTGTCCTGATATGGCCATCTGCCAGTGAATAGAACACTGTCTTTCCCTCTCTTCGATTGACAACCAGTTTCATCTGCTTCAGGATCCGAAGCTGATGTGAAATTGCTGACTGTGTCATATCCAATGTCTGCGCCAGATCACAGACACACATCTCCGAGTGTGACAACACACAAAGGATCCGGATCCTGGTCGCATCTGCAAACACCTTGAAAAAATCTGCCAGTCCTCTGATTTCTTCTGCCTGCGGCATTTTTTCCCGTATTTCTTTCACTGTATCGTAATGCGAATGCAGCAGATCACAATGCTCCACTTCCAGTTTTTCCATCTTTTCTTCCCCTTCCCGGCTTCTGTTTTCACACAGTCCTTTTCTTTTTCATCGGAAACCGATTGACTTTCATTATACGAAAAAAACAGAGTTCGGTCAACGCCTTGCAACGTCCTTTCCGTTTGGTTTTTCTTAATTTTTCTTTAATCCTTTTTGTACAAAATCCGGATGGCATTTAAAATACAGAGCATTGCCACTCCTGTGTCTGCAAAGACCGCCATCCACATATTTGCCATCCCCAAAAGTCCCAGGATCATCACAAGAGCTTTCACTGCCAACGCAAACGCAACATTTTGTTTTGCGATCTTTCCTGTCATCTGTGCGATCTTCAATGCCTGTGGTATGGCATCCATCGAAGATGTCATAAACACCACATCGGCTGCTTCGATAGCCGCGTCTGCGCCGCTTCCCATGGCTGCCCCTACATCGGCGCCTGCAAGAACCGGTGCGTCGTTGATCCCGTCTCCTACGAACATCACGCTTCCCTGTCTCTGACGGATCTCCTGCAATTTCTGTACCTTATCCTGAGGAAGCAGTTTTGCATGCACCTCATCAATCCCTGTACATTTTGCCACTGCATCTGCATTTTCCCTTGCATCCCCTGTGAGCATGACTGTCCGAATATTCTGCCCTTTGATTGCTGCCACCGCTTCTTTTGCCTCTTCCTTTACGGTGTCCGCAATCACCAGATATCCGGCATACACTCCATTGACGGCCAGCAGCACTTCTGTTCCATAGGATTTCGGCTGATAAGAAGACAGATCGACCTGATACTGTTCCAGAAGTCTCCGGTTTCCACAGAGTATCTTTCCCGCTGCCAGTTCTGCTGCGATTCCGTTTCCTGAAATCTCCTCCACCTGTCCGGGCTGTTCCACAGACAGATTCCGCTCTCTTGCTGCCGCCGCAATACTGACTGCGATCGGATGGGAAGATGCTGCCTCACAGGCTGCCGCAATGCGTAACAGTTCCTCTTCACTATATCCCCCTGCTGAAATAATCTCCTGTACTACAAAATTTCCTTTGGTAACAGTTCCTGTTTTATCCATGACAACTGCTTTGATATTCTGCAGAGCCTCGATCGCAACGCCTCCTTTAAAGAGGATTCCCCGCTTGGAACCTGCCCCGATCCCGGAGAAAAATGCCAGCGGCACACTCAGTACAAGAGCGCACGGACAACTGATCACCAGGAATGTGATCGCCGTATATACCCAGTAGTTCCAGTCCCCTGTCACGATGGACGGAATGATCGCCGTCGCCAGCGCCAGAGCCACTACAAATGGTGTATAAATTCTGGAAAATCTGGTGATAAACCGATCAATCTTCGGTTTGCTTGCTGCTGCATTCTCTACAGAATTCAGGATTCTCGTAACCATGGAATCCTCCAGCACCTTTTCTACCCGCATTTTCAGCACACCAGAGAGATTCACGCATCCTGATGTCACACTGCTGCCAGACTCCACGGAAACTGGAACCGGCTCTCCCGTTACCGGTGAAGTATCCAGACGGCTCTCTCCTTCCAGAATCACACCGTCCATGGGGATCCGGTCTCCCGCACGTACCAGCAGAATATCTCCTGCCTTCGCATCACCTGCCGCAATCTCATGCACAGAACCATCTTCCGCGATTCGATTGACCACTTCCGGACGCAGATCAACTGCTTCCATGATCTGATTTCTGCTTCTTGCAACTGCAATCTCTTCAAAAAGCTCTCCCACACGGTAGAACAGCATCACACCCACCGCTTCTTTATAATCTCCGATCACAATTGCTGCAACCGTAGCAACTCCCATCAGGAAATTTTCATCAAATACACGACCTTTTCCAATATTCTTTCCTGCCGTCAGAAGCACATCTTTTCCAAGGATCAAATATCCGGCGATCAATGCCAGAAACGAGATCCATCCATTGAATTCCTGGGTTGCCAGACCCAGAAGAAAGAGCGCCGCCCCCAGTCCGATTTCCCACAGATCCGCTTTGTTTTCTGAAAATCTTCCTTTTTTCATTTCCTGTTTCCCAACGGCCTTTCCAGATCTTTTTTTGACAATGATCTCGCTTTCAATAGACGCACAGATCTTCTGAAATATTTCCAAAAGTTCTTCTTCTGTGTTGGTCACAACCTGGAGCTGTCCTGTGGCAAACGTGATCGAAGCAAACTCTACCTGCGGCAATGCACGGATTTTTTCCTCCATCTGGGACGCACAGTGTGCACACCCCAGATTTTCCAGGAGATAGATCTGTTTATCTGCATGATCATATTCGCGGGCCTCACTTTCCGTCTCTTTCTGGTGATGTTCATGGCCACATCCACAAGTTCCTTCCGAATGATGATGCTCATGTCCGCATCCGCAGGTCTCTTCCGAGTGGTGATGATGTTCGTGTGTATGTTTATTCCATCCTTCTTTTTCCATATTCAATTCCTCCACATTCATTATATGAATAGCTGTTCATATGTTCATATAATCACAATGTGGAGGATTTGTCAAGTACCTTCTGACTTCTTCATACAAACTTTTTTCTATTTTCTTTCTGTTTCTACTCTTTTCTATTTTGGGGAATTTCTACCTGTGCTTTAAACTGATCGCAATCCAGCAGGATATCAAATTCTCCACCCAGCGCTTTTACATACGTGCTGACAATTGCCAGCCCCAGTCCGTTTCCTTCGCTGCTTCTCGCCTGATCTCCACGAGAAAAACGTTCTATAATATCCTCTTTGGTAAAATCCATGGGATATCCCGCCGTGTTCGTGATCTCCAGACACAACCTCTCTTCTTTTCGAAAGGTTTTTACAAATACCCGGGTTCCTTTTGCTGAATACTTCAGTGCATTTTCAATCAAATTCTGACAGATCCGGTAAAAGTACATATTATCCGAAACCAGCTCTGTATTTTCTTCCGTAAGCAATTTTACAAACTGCAGTTGACTTTCTCTGATGCGATCCTCCATATCTGCAAAGATCTGATCGACCAGGCGGTTTAATTCAAACTTTTCAGGATGCAGTTCCATGTTCCCACTGCTGGCTTTGGCAAGAGAAAATAAACTGTTAATCATCTCTTTTAACTTTTCCGCCCGTTCAGAAAGCACATCTACATAATCCCTGACAAGATCACTTAATTCTTCCTTTTTGATCAGTTCAATGTACCCTACCATGGAAGTCAACGGCGTTTTCAGATCATGGGACACATTGGTGATCAGATCGATCCGAAGCTGATCGCTGCGCGAAACCTGAGCCAGACTTTGTTTTTCGATCTCCAGCGCTTCTGCAATCCGTTTCTGGTTGATCTCTTCCAGTTTGCCCATCCACACATCTCGTTTCTTCTCTTCAAACCGTCTTCGCACAGACTGCCACAACATATACTGGATCAAGACGGTGAAGATCATCACATAACCGGCAGCATAATTATAATACCAGCCCCATACCTCCTGAAATTTACTCTGAAAGATAAAGAACATTCCTGCCGCTGTAAATGCCAGAATGCCGATCAACTGGAGAAGATGCTCCAGTTTTTTCATTTCTGATTTCCATTCCTGATAATAGGCATCTTCTTTCGGAACCCAGTTCTGATATTTTCGATTCAGCCCCCACCCGAACAGATAGGCAGTCCCGCTCCCTAACAGAATATTTCCCAGGATTCCCAAATACAGAATGGTTTCTGTTGGATAATAGGAGCGATAAAAAATCAGAATATAAAAAGCAAAAATTCCGCCCCCTGCCAGCATGACACTTGCTAAAATCTTCCAATGCTGCTTTAACAGCCGTTTTCCTAACTCAATCATATTTTTCCATTTTGTAGCCAATGCCCCACACCACCTTTACATATCTTGGTTTCTTTGTATCGATCTCGATCTTCTCCCGAATATGCCGGATATGTACCATCACGGTATTCTCAACTGTATAATTCGCTGATTCCTGCCACACATTTTCATAGATCTGTTCTGCTGAAAACACCTGTCCCAGATGCTCCATCAGCAATTCCAGGATTTTGTATTCTGTGGCTGTCAGCCGGACTTCTGCGCCTTCCACAATGATCAGACGCCTCTTTTTATCCAGCATGAGACCCCCGTTTACAATCGTATCCCGATCTGCTTTGGGCTGTGCGCCGCCCCATGCATGATACCGTCTGAGATGTGCTTTCACACGTGCCATCAATTCCGCGGGGTTGTACGGTTTCTCTACATAATCATCCGCCCCCAGTACCAAACCAGATACCTTATCACTCTCCTCTGTTTTCGCCGACAGGATGATCACTGGAATGTGATAATTTTCCCGCAATTTCATCAATGCTGACAATCCGTTTAGTCTTGGCATCATCACGTCCAGCAGAATCAGATCGACCTTGTGCTCTTCCAATACCTGCAGCGCCTCCATTCCGTCATATGCCTTTACCACCTGATATCCTTCATATTTTAACAATTCACTGATCGAATAGACGATTTCTTTGTTATCATCCACAACAAGTATCGTTTCACCCTCCATAGCTGCCTCCCATATTCTTTTCCTTTCTGTAAACTATAATATCGGTCGTTTAAAAAAAACTCAACGTAAATCTTAAATTTTTCTTATCTTCTGTACCATATATCTCCAAACAGAAAAAGAGCGAAAGCTCTACGCCTTCGCCCTGATATTTTTTATATCTTTTTCTGCAGATACACCATATCCACCAACTGTTTTCCACACTCTACGATCGGATGATCATAGTTATCCACAAAAAAGTTCAAAATCCGATGTGACGGTGTGAATCCACACCTTTCATAAAAAGGCAGGGTTGCCGGGCTGTCCCCGGTCCCTGCCTGTAAGATTGCTTTCTTTCCTTTGTATCGATCACAAAGAAATTCAATCATCTTTCTGCCGTATCCTCTACGCTGGCATTGTGGATCTACTGCCAGATTTTTTAATTCCAGGATTTCTTCACTTTCTTCTGTCACAACGCAGACCGCCTTTGCCTCACCTCTGTCATATAAAGCATACATATCGCCTCTTTCCAGATAACGGTCAATCATACTTTCCTGTTCATCGGCTAAAAACAACAACTTCAGGTAGTCTTTTTTATGGTGTTGGATCCTGCGAATTTCCATGATGCCTCCTTTAGCCCTCTGTTCCGAACACTTCGATCTGAGTCAGCGCCGGGAATGGAGATGGATCGTCTGCTTTAATCAGATCCTTTAATACAAGCCAGCTGATCTTCTTTTCCTCAAATGTAAATTCCTGTGCTCCGTCTGTCTTTTCCAGATCCAGCACCATGCTGCTTCCATCTGAAAATTCTACGGTTCCTTTGATCCACCAGTTGTCATGTGGAAAATCGGCTCTTGTGTGAAGTACAATACGGTCTGTCTTAATCTCTCGGCCAAACTCCAGCTTCATCTCGGCATCCGCTCTCTGGTTGATTCCCCAGGATGCAAACGGCCATTTTCCGTGGCTATGGTTTGCAGTCACTCCATCAATGGCATTTTTTGCCGCAAATACAGCTTCTCCTCTTGTCTCCACATTGGCAGATACATGGGGATAGCAGTTGACTTCTCCATGCTGGTCATTGACATTTTCTGCCAGATTGCGATAACCATTTACTTCATAAGGTCTTGCTTTGCGAAGATAAATCAACTGTTTCTCTCCGGTAAATGCCTTCGGAGATAAGTTGAACTTCTTCTCTTCAAACGGAATCTCATATGTCTGGTCTCCGGTCAGATACACCAGAGATTTTCCCAGTACATCGTCCACCTGCATCCAGTAATGTCCGGTTTCTCCGCCAATTTCAAAGACAATACTGTCGCCTTCCTGATATTCTCTGCGCAAGGTCAGGTTGACTTCTTCCTGTCCCTGTGCCTGTTCTACGATCTGTTTGTCTGCATCGAATAATGTAATCTGTATCATATTGTTACCCTCCTGCTATAATGTACTTTCTCTCCAGCGAACTGCATTTTTGATAATGATCCGCTTATTCGAAATTTCTTTTTTACTTTCGATCATCTCAATGAGCTTCTGAGAGGAAATCTTCCCTTCCTGATAGGCAGGGATCATAATCGACGTAATCTCCGGAACTGCCAGTTTCGTCCATCCTGTCACATCAAATCCAAGCAGTCCGATCCGTTCCGGGAATAAGGTTTGAAATTCTGGAAATAATTTGATCCCCAGATATACTTTCCGAAGAGCTTCCACATCTGCGGCATATACCAGTGTCTTTTTGTACGGACTGATCTGCTGGTTCAGGTAATCGTGGATCTCTTCTTTTGTAGTCTCGCCCTCAATGAAATAAGTCTTAAACGGAATCCCTTCGTCATTGGCTGCATCCTTAAATCCCCGCAGATTGTCCATCCCGGTATACTCCGACTCATTGGCATCTGAAACAACCAGAAGTTGATCATATCCTTTTTTGATGCACTGGCTGATCGCATCGTAAACACATTGATAGTTATCTCCGATTACTCGTACACCATAGGAATCATAGGGTGGAATATCCAGATATACAATTTTTTTGTTCTTTTTCTCCAACTCTCTTGCTAGAAGTCCAAAACGATAGGTCGCCTGTATGATAAATCCAGATACCCCCATCTTCAGCATGTGCTCTACATACTCCTGCTCTTTGGCAAAGGACATCTCATTGCTCCCTACGATCACCTGATATCCTGCCTCATGAGCCTCTTCCTCAATTCCCTTTAATGCCTTGGCTGCAAATGGCTTGGACACATCTCCCAGGATCACACCAATGCAGTCATCACTGGCCTTCACGGTCCTTGTAGGTGCGCTTGGCGTATATCCGGTCTCTTCAATCACCTGTTGGATCTTTTTTTGTGTCTCGTCTGACATTTTGTTTGTTTTCCCGTTTAAGTAAAAAGAAATTGTTGTTTTGGAAACTCCTACCATTTCTGCAATTTCATTGATGGTCAGTTTTTTCATCTTGTTTTCCACCCTATTTTTGTTCTACGCCCGGAAGCGGAGTACTTTAAACCCTTCGTCTGTTTTCTTCAATATAACTACTTTACCATAAAAACTGCAATTCTGGTATAGGAAAACTTTGCGTCCCCGGTAATTTTCATGCGCCCGCGCAATGATCACATAGGAAAGTTCTCCCGAAATCCAGACTTCTTTTGCCATCACCGAAGCATCCACCTGTTTGCCTTCTGCCTGTACGATCACGGCATCTTTCAATTCGATGTGCTCCGGATGCATCCATGCGGTACAGACTGCTTCATGACTCCAGGCGGTTTTTGCCCGAACTGTCGTATGTTCCTCATTCTCATTGTAAATTCTAGACAAAATCTCCTGTGTCTGCTCTAACGGTGCATCTGCACCGAGAACGAGCCTCACTCCGTCATTTTCCAGAAGCAGACTGTTCTTTTGCCGATCTTTTACTGTCACCTCCGGCGCCAGATGAAAATACATCGTACTTTCCTGCGCCCCTGCCATTCGCAGATCATCACTGATCAGCCAGAGCCCTTCTGGCAGGATCCAGGTTCTTCGACAGCAATATGCCGGCTCTTTCTGTTCATTCTGCATCACATACGGCATCTCGATATAATGGATCCCTTCTATCGTCCGATATTCGTTTTTCAGACTGTCTGCAAAATATGCATAGCTCCAGGAGCCATCCGGCACTCCCATCGGACAGCCTGAAATCACGGAAACATTGTGCGCTTCCGGTGATTTCAGCTGATTGCGCAGTTCTCCCTCTATGTAAGAATAGCGTCCGCTGTCTGTCAAAAATGCCTTCCCCTGATAATAATTGCAAATATGGGTCAGCTCTGAATGTCCATGGGAACTTCCCAGCGGGCCGTTATGAAGATATGTATAAGAAGCATCTTCCTTCCAGCTGCTCCGGTAGTAGAAATTTCCGCTATACGGATAGATCCCCTGTAAAACTTCCGGCTCCCTGGACTCTAATTCCAGATATCTGCTTTCCTGTTCCATTCCAAAATACCAGATGCTTTCCAGATCCGGCGCCTCATATCCGACCTGCTTAAATGCTCCGTCTTCAAACAACAGAGCGCCTCTTGTCATCACATCCCGGATATCGGTCACATCACTGTCTCCCTGGGCAATCTGCATATGATCCGGTCCCGCTGCATGCATGACATAATCATACATCCCATACAAGATTTCTTCAACTCTTTTTGGAGTGACTGCCCCTGCCCGCTTTCTGGATATCAACATTGCTGTCACCGAATTGAGTACTTCGATGTGATACATCATCGACTGCTCCCAGTGGGAACCATCCTCATAAATCTGTGATTCCAGCTGTGCGAGCAATTCTTTTTGCGCCCAGGTCAGAATTTCCTGCATCCGTTCTGAGTCAAAATATTCTCCGAACCACGCCCCGTTCTGCAAAATAGAGGTTGTCTGCAGCACTCCCCAGTTACTCTGCCGATATTTCGGCACATAACTCTGATACAGATAAAGGAACTGCTGCTCCATACTTGCTATAATCTCATCCAGTTCTTCTTCCGTCAGCTTTTCCATTGCCAGCAGATGTAAAATCAATGGCGTCCATGCCGCACAACGGATTCCTGTATCAATTGTTCTTGTCATCAAAGAACCAAATGTCTCTTTTGGATTTTTTCGCACCCAGTCCAATAAGTACGCTTTCATTCCATCTACATATCGTTCCTGACCTGTATACCAATATGCCATCAGCAGTTTTTTCAAATATTCCTGTCGATTCAGCATATAGATCCACTCCGGATCTCCATTTGAACAGGCATCCCACGTAAACGGAGTCACCTCGTACACCGTACTGCACGGCTCCATGTCCCACCGGTCACAGAAACAAAACTTCTGTTCCAGGATCCAGTCTGCCTGACAGAGGATTTCTTGCATCTCTGCCTGATGTATCTCTTTTTTGACTTCTTCTGCACGATACCCGTTCCGATACTCCTGTGCCCGTATTTTTAATCGTTCCATCTTCGAACTCATATTTGAACCTCCATTTTGGTGGAAACCAGTTATGGGATGTTTATGATACTAAACATCCCATAGTCCTGTACATTTTTCTTATCCAAGTATTCCAACCACTGAAAGCAGAATTCCCACAATGATCGTAAAAATTACCAGTTTATATGTACTCCATTTTTTCTTTTTGATCAGGTAGAACATCAGACCTGTATACAAGACTGCCAACATGTTCGGCAGCATGGCATCCAACATTTCCTGCAGAGAAATGATTTTTTCTTCTGTCGCAGAAATCTGTGCCACATACTGAAGTTTTGTAGAAATCTTAACGAAATTGACTGCCAGACCGGAAATTACCGTAACACCGATCATTCCTGCGATGGTAGAAATCTGTTCCATGTAGCTGCTCAGTTTTTCGATGATGCTTGCACCAAGTTTATGTCCCCAGTTACCCATCAATAACTTGATGATCAGAAGCGTGATATTCATTCCAAGGAAGAAGATCGCAGGTCCTAAGATCAGTCCATCCTGTGCAAGCGACGCACCGATTGTCGCAAACAGCGGCGCCAGACAGAACTGAGACAGGGGATCTCCGATTCCTGCCATAGGTCCCATCAATGCCATTTTAATGGATTTTACTTCTTTTGCATTGGCTCCGCCATCAAGCATCGCAAGATGAAGGTTTCCGATGAATGGTACCATACTTGGGTTTGTATTGAAGAATTCCACGTTTTCTTTCAATGCATCCCTTAACTGGTCATCATCATCATAAATTTTACGCAGTCCCGGATACAGCATATTCGCATATCCAAGTCCCTGATAGTTACTGTAGTTCATACCGTTCTGAAGGAAGTATGCTCTCAGCGATGTTCTTGTATAATCTTTTTTCTGTAATTTATTAGATGCCATCTTCAAATTCAACCTCCACTTCTTCTGTTTCTGTACCAGCTTTGTTTCCTTTTCCTGTATAGAAATGAACTAAAAGTGCGACTGTTGTTCCGACGATCGCAACACCGATGATTGGCAGTTTAAAGTATGCAATTGCACAATATCCTAACAGTACGAATGGAATCAGTTCTTTCTTTGCCATAACGTTTAAGATCATTGCAAATCCGATTGCCGGAATCAGGCTGATCACTTTTTCCAGACCTTCTGCACTCATTGCACCTGCAAATCCAATCACAAAGCCGAGCACGAGGAAAACCCATACAGTGAGGTTACAGCAAAGTCTGAATTTTTTGAACTGTTTGTTGTCCAGTGCTTTTGTTGCTGCTGCGCTGACTCCTGCCATTCCTGTGTAAACCAGTGTGATCACAAACTGAAATGCCACTGCAAATGGGAAAGATAATGCCAGTGCGGTTGCCACGTCAACTCCTGCACCTTTCATTGTGATTGCCATGATACTTCCGATGATTCCAGGTCCCATCGGGTTTGGCGGTACGCTTCCACCCTGAGATACTCCAAATCCCATGAATGCCAGCTCTCCGACTGCTCCCATTGCCAGTCCTGTCGGCAGATCTCCCAGGATCAGTCCCACTCCCAATGTCATTAACTTAACTTCTAATAATAGTGTGATCTGTTGCTTGTGATCAGA
>ERZ894236.135-NODE-135-length-111983-cov-20.2397_pt1 | contig 111983 bp, 98 predicted proteins | sample MGYA00380297_ERZ894236 | MGnify/ENA primary metagenome ERZ894236 (study PRJEB32331, sample SAMN06328420) | human gut metagenome | biome: human gut microbiome; feature: stool | host: Homo sapiens | collected 2014-08-04 ... | reverse complement strand
GGCAGTTAAATGTAGTATTTGTAAAATAGAGGAAACTATACATTTTTTGTTATTTTTAATCTATGCTGTTTTCGCCTTCATCCCAAAGACTTCCTTTAAATCAGCCGCTGCCGTAAGTGAACCCAGCAGGATCACGATCCCGCAGATGACGCTCTTCACATCCGGCATCTGGCCCAGGAACACAAGTGCCAGCACGATGGACCAGGCAGAGTATGTAATATCCAGAGCCATGCCTCTGGCGGCTCCCAGTGTGTTGATGGCTTTATAGTAGCACAGGTAAGAAGCTGTGCCGAAAAATGCGGATATGAGAATGATCGCCGTAGTTTTTGTAAACGCAATATCCGCGGTGAATCCCCATCCCTTAATGACCGTGAGGATCACAGCCCCATAGAAAACAGCGCTGGTCATCTGACGGATCATCAGGGCATGTTCGTTGTTCACATTCGGGTCCTTCATGCCGTAAGCACAGATCACCACCTCAACAGCCCAGCCCACCACACAGAGTAGCGCGCACGCAAATCCCAGTCCGAAATTGCTGATCTGATTGCCGCCCGGTGTATATCCAAGGGCCACCATACCGCCGATACTCACAATAAATCCCGCGATCTGAACAGGCTTCATCCGCTCTTTCAGGAAAATATAGGACAATACCGCGCCCAATGCCGGAAACATGGCGGAGATCATGGCTGTGTAGGTCGCACCCAGATACTTGATGGCAAATACATACCCGGTCATACCAATCGGCCCGCCGAACAGAGCACCCAGTATAATGAATTTGCCGCTCCTGGTCTTCAGTGCCCGCACCACATTTTTCATCTGTTTTCTGACTCCCATATAGAAGAGCATCCATACTGCAGAGCAGAAATCATGCAGAAAGGTACTCACAAAAGGCGCCAGAAAAATTGCCTGTTCCGTGCTCACAAAGGGTGTCATAGCAAGGGCGATTCCCAAAATAATGGTATCTGCCGCCCAGAAGATACCTGCTACCAAACCTGTAATCATCTTATACTCTCCATTCTTTCAAAACCACACACCGGACTGCCCTGCTGCTTTCAGGCCTATGACCTGCCGCTTCCCTGCATTGCATATCTGGCGATATTTCCTGCTTCGTAATCGTACTGGTAGGCACCGCCCGGTGCCAGAAACTGTATGCCTGATACGGAACCGTCCGCGCGCTTTGCCGGATTGATACTGTGTATCTCACTTTCCCTGCATCCCAGCGTCTCTGCTATGTATTCCATGATGCGGGAACCGGAATGATCCCTGTAGACACTGTCAAATTCCCGCAGCTCCTCCAGGGAATCGAACTCGTAGATATTCCTCTCATCACATTTTTTCAGTTTCATGGGAAGCTTCTCTATGTTCTCCAGATAGATATTCTCCCACAATTTTTCCGCAGTCTCCGGCTTCCCGTACGCCTCATCCAGAATCTCCAGAAACTGCCGGGTGTACTCCTCTGTCCAGAAGGCAGGGCCGTTCATGTACCAGGAATCCCTGCCTCCGATCACCACTGAGGTGATGATTCCCTCCTCATTTTCCTGCATACACCACTCATTCGTCTCGCCCTCCGCGTAAAGAGCGGAGTAAAAGCTGCCGTCCGCCATCTTCTCAAAAGGGTTCTCATTAAAGTAATTATCTGCGCAGCATATATAGGTATTGTGCAGATATTCCCTCACCGCGTAGATGGAGCTGTGGTTGTTCTTCCTGTCATACTCCGGGTTGTGGACCAGAGTGACACCCAGCTTTTCCTTCAGATACTCAAACATTTCTGCCTTGTAGCCCGTCACCACGATCACTTCATCAATACCCGCCTCGCGGAGCTGGCAGATCTGACGTTCGATCAACACTTCACCTCTGACGGGAATCAGAGCTTTGGGCATCTCATATGAGATCGGGGCAAATCTGCTGGACAGACCCGCTGCCAGAATCACTGCATTTTCTGCCTGATAAGACATATCACTGTTCTCCTTCCAATCCCTGCTTTACATACCTGTAATATTCTTTTGCATATCCGTACTGTCTCAGAGAGTATTCCCCGAACTCCACGCCTTCATGCCTCTTGAACTCACACCAGTTGCTCCACAAAAAGCCGCAGACCGCAATGTAGGCGTATATCTTAAGCCTTACCTCTTCCCTGCACCCTTCCGTATAGTAGGCATCTATCAGCTCGTCCACCTTATCCTTCTCGTACAGGGCATAAATGGCGAACATGGCAATATCCACATCCTCATCCTGCATGCCGGCATACTCCCAGTCGATCAGGGATATTTTCTCATTCTCCCCCTCACCCTGCATCAGGAAATTATCCGGAACTGAGTCTATATGGCACAGAATCCAGTTCTTGGGCTGTTCGTCAATATATTTCTTTAATTCATATACCTTTTCCTTGGTCCTGTCGTAGTCGCGGTAACAGGATGGCTCTCCTTTCCACAGACTCTCGTAGAACTCAATCCTCTCAAAGATATCAAAGGTATGTCCCGCCTTAAGGCCGCTGCTGTGGAATTTCCTCAGCACCTTCATGCACTTCTTCACATCCTCAGGGTTTTCCGAGTCGCAGCACCTGGCGCCTTCCAGGTACTCCGTCAGCTTGCAGCCGCTGTCCGGGTCAAAGTAACGGATGGTATCGCTGAGCTTTAAATCCTTTATGACCTGATACACCTCATATTCCTGCCTGCGGTTGATGAGCTGTTCGGTTCCCTCCCCCGGGATTCTCATAATATAGCTCCTGCCCCTGCAGGAAAACCGGAAGGAACGGTTTGTCATGCCCTTCTTCAAAACCTCTATCTGTTCAATCTCTTTCAATTCACAGTCCAGTGCCCCTGCGATCTCCTGCAGAATTCCGGAGTTGAGCTGCTTTGACTCCTCGTCCAGCTCTCTGAGCTGCTCATATGTATTGATCTCATACACTTCCCTGGCCGGAACCACTCTGGCGGAGACTGTCATCTTCTCCCTGTCCATAAGGGCCGCCTCCCAGAACGCATTGTTGAAGGATTTTCTCCCGGTCAACTCCCGGATCCTGGTTCTGAGCCGCTCCGCGTCCCGTTCCAGAATATAGGCAATCCCTATCATGCCGTTTCCGCTCTTCTCCGCATCCACTGCCACCAGCTCCAGCTTCCGGTTCACCCGCACATCGCTCTCGTCATCCACCAGATCGGTGACCATATACCAGGAATACAGTTCTCTGTCGGAAAAAGGATTAAAGCTGCACCACACATCACAGGGAATGATATATGTATTGGAAATCCTGTCTGCCGCCAGCTTCAGGGAGTGGAGATTGTTCTTATCCCCATATTCCCGGTTGACGATCAGATTGACGCCGTACTGGTCAATCAGGTATTCATACTGCTCCTTCATAAATCCCACAACGATATCAATCTTATGTATGCCCGCCTCATGAAGCTGCCGGATCAGGCGCTCTATAAGCGGTTCTCCGCCTACCTCTATGAGTCCCTTGGGAATCTCACGGTTGATGGGGACCATGCGCACCCCGTATCCAGCCGCCAGGATAATGGCGTTCTTTGGCTTCTTCTGCTGTATTTCCTCCACTGCCCTGTCTGTCAGAGTATACTCCTTATTCAGATACCCGTCCTTCACCAGAGCGGCCAGCGACTGATTGACTTTTCCCAGGGAATATCCTGTGCTCTCTGACAGGGTTCTCTGGTTGTGGTAGCCTTTATCTATAATTGCGTTCATTACGTCGTATTCTTGTATATTCATGTAATTATATTTTCTCCTTTTCATGAACATTGTGGTTTTATAATAGCACTCCCTCTGCCCTATTGTCAAGATTTTTCTACCCACAAAGTGCCGCTCTCCCGGCACATATTCTTTTTCCAAGAGCTTTCCACGCAAAAAAAGACCCGCCAGACGGAAAATTTCATCCGAATCTGACAGGTACTTTCTCCATTATTTATCTTCCGGACGGTTATATGTCCAGATTGGCGTAAAATTCTTTTATTTTTGCCTCCTGGTAGGTTCCGGCAAAGGTGCCCTCCAGGAAATGCTGCAGCCCTTTCTCCGCAAATTCCTCCCAGGACTCCGTCTCCTGGTATGCCAGAACAGGGTAAAACAGGACACCTGTGCTCTCTGCCGCCATTTTGTCTGCAGGGGCATCCCCGATCATGAGCACATGGTCTTTCTCATAGCCCCGCTCTGTCAGGGACTGAAGGCATGCCTCCTTTGTGCCGGACTCCTGGGACAGAAGCAGATCTGCGTATTCCATAAGACCGCTGTCCTCCCATTCCCTGCGGATCTCTTTGCCGTTGGAGGCTGTGACGATCACCACATCAGCTTTGCCTTTCATGAGCTTCAGGGCATCCTCCACACCGTCAAAGGGTGACTTTCTGCTGTTGGAGAGCATCACAATGGAATCATTGACCAGTCTTGACCACTCCAATGCTTTCTTCATGCAGATACTGTCTGTTCTCTCATATGCCTCCCTGAGGCTTTCATCTGACAGCTCATCTGTTGTCTGGACCCAGTAGATCAGCTCATCCAGACCGTCCACCCTGGCGTAATTCTCGTTAATCTCCACCAGAATCTTAGCCAGCCCCTTAAACCGGTTGATTCCCCGGCTTCTGCTCAGCAGGTTGATCTTCCTCCAAAGCCGTACAATATCCTCCCTGTAATCCCCCAGATCCCATTCATGCACAAGGCACGGCGCAAAGCAGCGCATATGTTTTACATCCATAGTGTCCATGGCACAGCCATCAGAGTCAATACATATCAAAAAGTCCCTGGATTTTTCAAAATCCTTTGCTACATTTTTCATTCTCCTGCCCTCCATTTACAACATAATAATTATATCTATTATACTATCTTCTTATTCATGCCGCAATAAACATACTTCCGGCACTTTGCAGAAATATTGAAGTTATCTTTGTATAACTTGCAGAATCATGTTTTTCCGGTAGGAATTTTTCAAAAAAAATGTTATACTGTTGCAAGCAAATACCGTTACGCAAAGGAGAACAAGATATGCCAGAATACAATTTCGACGAATATATTGACCGGACCGGGTCCAATTCCATAAAACACGCATTTAAAAAGGAATATCATGTGCCGGAGGACGTTATCCCCCTGTGGGTAGCCGACATGGATTTCCGCTCACCCAAAGAAGTCTGTGACGTGATCGCGGAGGCCGGAAAATTCGGTATCTTCGGCTATGCCGGTGTGCACGATGATTATTTTGAAGCCATCCACGCCTGGATGCTGAAACGCCACGGCTGGGATGTGAAAGAGGAGTGGATGGTCCGCATCCCCGGTGTTGTCTGCGCCATTGCCACGGCTGTGCGCGCTCTGACAGAGGAGGGGGACGGCGTCATGATCATGCAGCCGGTCTATCATCCCTTTAAGAATGTACTTGTGGCCAATAACAGAAAGGTAGTGAAGCACTGCCTTAAAACCGGAGAGGACGGCCGTTTCCATATTGATTTTCAGGAAATGGAGCGCCAGATCGCTGAGGAGGACGTCAAAATGCTGGTCCTCTGCACGCCCCACAACCCGGGCGGCCGTATCTGGGATAAGGAAGAGCTTGAGAAGATCGCGGATATCTGTCTGCGCCATCAGGTCTATGTGGTCGCCGATGAGATCCACCACGATTTCATCCTGCCGGGCCACACTTTCACAGAGTGGGCATCTGTAAGTGAGGAGATGAACCAGCACAGCCTTATCTGCACTGCTCCCAGCAAAACCTTCAATATTGCGGGCCTGGGCCTGTCCAACATCTTCATTCCGAATGAAGAGATTCGCAAAGCCTTTGAAAAAGAGATCTCACGCGCCAGCATAGAGGCCGGCAATGTCATCGCCCTGGACGCCTGCAAGGCAGCCTATACTTACGGCGAGAACTGGCTGAATGAGCTGCTGGAATACCTGGAAGGAAACGTTGCACTTGTCCGCAGCTTCCTGAAAGAGAATCTGCCCCAGATCAAACTCATGGAGCCGGACGGCACCTATCTGATCTGGCTGGATTTCTCCGCCCTCGGAATGGACAGTGACGCCCTGGATGAATTTCTTATCCACAAAGCCAAAGTATGGCTGAACAAAGGCTCCATGTTCGGTGACGGGGGCGAGCGCTGCTTCCGGATGAACCTGGGAAGCCCACGCCATGTGATCTTAAAGGCACTGGAACAGATCAAAGAGGCAGTTGATACACTGGAAATCCAATAAAATAATTACGGGCAGTTCCGCCGGAAGCTGTATCTTCCCGGCGGGACTGCCCTTTTTGATTTATCATAGCTCTCTCTCCTGCTGCCGGCCCCGGCTTATGCGCCTGGCATCCTGAAACAGCTCGATATCTTCCCTTGTGACTTTAATATTCGTGATATAATTCTTTCCCTGGGGCGTTGTCACGCTGACTTCCACCACGGTCCCCTCCTGAAGTGCATCCGCGGATACGGATTCCAGAAATCCCCGGACTTTTGGATGGCGTTTTTCAAACTGTGCCATGGCCGATCTGGCCTGCATCATTTTTATCGGATTGAATCCCATACTGTTTTTCTCCTTTATCCGCCTTACACAAGTCTCCCAGACCTGCCCGCCGGCTTTTGCCGTCTGCCGTTTATTCTTCCGGGCATCATGCATTCTGTGTACTTTTGGCATAGTCATTGTTTGATAAAGTATTATATCATGAATTTTCTGCATTAATATGCCATTTCCCTAATTTATTGAAATTTAATATTTACCGGGGAAGAATCCGGCCTGAAAACACCTCGGGGGACAGTGGCATATGAACAGTAACAAAAGGGTACCGCAAATCTGCAGTACCCTTGAATATCCGTATATTTTGATTTTTTATTTGTACATTTTCATGTAGTCGCCGTGTGCGTCAATAAGCTCGTCACACATTTTCACAATATCATCAATGCTCAGCTCTGCACCTGTATGCGGGTCCATCATGGCAGCCTGGTAGATGTATTCTTTCTTCTTGGTCGCTGCTGCTTCAATGGTAAGTAACTGTACATTGATATTGCTCATGTTCATGGCTGCAAGCTGTACCGGCAGTCTTCCGACTCTGCAGGGGTTCACACCTGTTCCGTCAACCAGGCAGGGAACTTCCACACAGGCGTCTGCCGGAAGGTTCTCAATGGAACCGTTGTTGATCACATTGCCGCCGATCTTGTACGGTTGGTTGGTCACAACTGCCTCCATAATATAGGAAGCATATTCCTTGCTTCTGTCATGGGTGATCTTACCGTCCTTGAGGATGCTGTTTCTCTCCTCTTCCCATCCCTTGATCTGCTCAATACATCTTCTCGGATACTCATCCAGCGGAATATTGAATTTCTCGATCAGTTCCGGATATTTGGATTTGATGAAGAACGGATTGTACTCTGCATTGTGCTCACTGGACTCTGTGCAGTAATATCCAAGGTGTTTGATATATTCAAAACGAACCATATCGTCATGTTTCTGTGCTGCATTCATCTCTGCTGCTCTTCTGCGGATCTCCGGATACAGATCATTGCCGTCCTTATCCTTGATGTCCAGCAGCCATGCCATATGGTTGATACCCGCAATGGTCTCCACACGGCCTTCCAGCTTGTCCTTCATATCCAGCTTTTCAAGCAGCTTCTCTGAACATACCTGAACGCTGTGGCACAGACCTACGGTCTTCACGCCTGTGTAACGCTGCATATATCCGGACAGAATGCCCATGGGGTTTGTGTAGTTTAAGAAAAGTGCGTCCGGGCAGACCTCTTCCATATCTCTTGCAAAACCTTCCAGTACCGGAATGGTACGGAGCCCTCTCATGATACCGCCGATTCCCAGTGTATCCGCAATGGTCTGACGAAGGCCGAATTTCTTCGGGATCTCAAAATCTGTGATGGTGCAGGGATCATATCCGCCCACCTGGATAGCATCTACAACAAATGTTGCATCCCGAAGCGCTTCTTTTCTGTTCTCCACGCCCAGATAAGTTTTGATGTGTGCACGTCCCTCGTTTACATTTTTGTTGATTGCATTGAGGATGATCTCGGAATCCTCCAGACGTTTTCTGTCAATATCATATAATGCGATCTCACTGTCACACAGTGCCGGGCTGCACATACAGTCGCCAAGTACATTTCTTGCAAATACGGTGCTTCCTGCACCCATAAAAGTAATCTTAGCCATTTTATCATTTCCTCCGTTTCTGTTGTTTTCTGATGGTTCTTATTATATAATCAGAGCAGAAAATATTCTATCTTATTTGTTTCTTATAATTGTAAAAATGTTGCATGTAGGTTACGATTCACGACCAATGTTCCGGGAGGTGTTTTGCGAAGCAAAATCCCGAGGCAGCCAGCGCCAAAATGCAATTTATTGCATTTTGTGTGCATCGCGAAGCGTGTTACTGTTCACAGAACTGCGCTTTTTGCAGGGCTGTGAATAGTAACGCATATAGGTAATTATTCGGATAAAGGAGTGAGCAAAATGAACCCAGAACCATCCGGTACCCTGTCCATCTATTTCTGCGGCACCGAGCCATGCGCCCCCGGACATGCCTTTGGCCCGGCTGTCCGTCCCCACTATCTCATCCACGTGGTGCTGGACGGAAAGGGGATCTATAAGCGAAACGGGGAGACCTATCATCTGAAAGCAGGGGATGCTTTCCTCATCTCCCCCATGGAGTCCACCTATTACCAGGCTGACGAAAAGGAACCGTGGCGGTACGCCTGGGTGGGATTTGACGGCATGAGTGCGAAAGACCTGCTGGAGAGAACATGTTTCCGGAACTCCTGTGTGTACTTCTGTCCCGATGACGAAAAAAAGAGAGAGGCTGTCATTGCCCATGTTCTGGAACTTCTGGATTCCTTTCTCTCCCGGGGGCAGAACAGCCTGACTCTGTTAGGACATTTTTTCCAGCTCCTGGGCACCATGCAGAGCCCGGAGCCGGCCGGACGGGAAGAATATCCCCGCCAGTATCTGGCAAAAGCCATGGAATATATGAACAACAACTACAGCTACAATATACGAATCTCTGATATTGCATCCTATATCGGTGTGGACCGCTCTTATCTGTACCGCATTTTTATGGAGGAGGAACACATCTCACCCAAACAGTACCTGATGCGTCTGCGGCTTCGCACCGCTGCCAGTATGCTGCGCTCACCCCGGTATACCATCACGGAGATTGCCTACTCCTGCGGGTTTCGGGATGCGGCTGCCTTCTGCAGCCAGTTCCGCAGGGCCATGGGATTTACACCCAGCCAGTTTCGGGAATACCTGAAAGAGGAGACAAAATATACCCAGTAGCTGAGGTTTAAAACCCTGTATTTCTGAACTCCTTTGGGGAGATTCCGGCCTTTTCCGTGAAAAACCTGGTGAACACCGCATGTTCGGAAAATCCCAGCTCCTCGGAAATCTCATTTATATTCATGGCAGAGGACAGCAGATAGTCCTTCGCCTTCTCAAACAACATATTTCTCTGCAGAAAAATAGGGGATATTCCGAAATACTCCTTGAATTTGTTGGAGATATAGGTGGGATTCATGTGGTATTTCTCTGCCAGTGTCTTCAGATTCATGCCTGCTGTGGGTCTCTGGGAGATATCGTCAAAAATATCCATAAACACCGCCGGAATATCCGGTGCAAGCTGGGTTTTTTCTGATTTCAGAAAGCTGTCAAAGATGCATGCCAGGACTTCAAGCGCTTTTGCATTTTTATATATCATATCGGCAATCGTCTCTTCATTCTGTATAGCTTCCATATAGTCAAAGAATTTCTGTTCAAACTCGCTGCTGTTTTCCATATGGACTTTGCAGGGCAGTTTGAGCAGACTCAGCACATCTATGTTGTAAGCTGTCCTGAAGTTAAAATGCCACCACAAAAATTCCGACTCCTCCCTGGACATCTTTACATGGTCATGGATCACATTCGGAGGCACGAAAATGGCATCTCCGTCCCTGCAGCAGTACTCTCTGTCCTGGATGCGCAGAAGGGCCTCTCCTCTTTTCAGATAGGACATTACACAAAACGGCATCTGCCGGTTAAGCTGCACCATTTCTGTTCTGGTCTGGTAATCATACTCCACGATGTCCAGTACTGCACGCTGTATCAAAGGTCTTAAACGTTCACTCATGCTGTCTCCTCTCTCTGCGTCCCGGACCGTGCCCCTGCGGTCACAGTCCCTCCCGGCAGGCCGTTTGAATCTTGCCCCGGAGATTACTGATTTTTAAAAGCAACCCCCATCTTCACACTCTCCTGCGGGTTTTCCACAATATAGTGCAGATAGCTCTCATCACAGGTCTCAAAATCCACCACGGGATCAACGATATTTTCACAGGAGAACATGCCCTTACAGAGCATATCCCATGCCTCTCTGCATATTCTGTCAAAGCTCCATCTCGGGTAATCATTGTTCGGCTCACTGCATGCCCGTGAAAAGTAAAAATGACACTGGTTAAAATGTCCCTCATATCCCAGATTGATGGGAATATGGCATTCTCCCAGCCAGCCCACCATGGCAAAATTTCCTCCATAGGCAAGAGCCCGGATTCCCTGCTCCACTGCCTTATAATTTCCGCTTGTCTCGATCACAACATCCATACCGATTCCGTTTGTCTTATCCCTTAAGATCAGCCCGAAATCCTCCTTCGTCGGGTCAAACGCCATATCCGCGCCATTATCCAGCGCAGCCTGCCGCCTTTTCTCTATGGGGTCTGTTACCACAACAAGGGAAGCCCCCGCCGCTTTTGCAGCCTGGGCAGCCATAAGTCCAATAGCCCCAAGACCGGAGATCAGCACTTTATCGCCCAGACGTACATGGCCGTCCCGCATTCCCCCCAGGGCAAACTGAAGGGGATCATAGCAGACTGCCTCTTTCCAGGTCATACTTTCCGGCATGACCAGGACATCCTCTGCCTTTACTGTGTGGGTGTTTTTCAGATTGCCGTATCCGGCAACCCTCTGCCCTGTCTCCAGGCCCTCTACGCCCTGGCCGATCTCGGTGATTCTGCCCACCCACATATTTCCCAGGCCGGACGTTCCGTCATACACAAGCTCCTTTTCTCTCGGTCTGAAAATGTGTGTATTCTCATCGTAGTAAACCTTTGCAAAGGGGTCTTTCTCATATCCGTGCAGTTCTGTGCCGTGTTTCGGTGCACCGTAATCCGATACCACCCTTACATAACCTGCCTGAAGAGGCATTTCCTGATATTCTTCCAAAACAGGCTTTCCGTTTCGTCCTAAGAGTAATTGTTTCATAATGTGTGTCCTCCTTTATTTATGTAAACCTACTTTTATGCCGTCCATGCCTGCGGATTCCACCACGGTCTCCACATAACAGAGGCTTTTATAACCTTCTTTGATGTCGCATGTTGTCTGTTTCTTTTCTCTGACACATTCCAGGAACTCCCTGACCTCATCCAGATATGCGTCCTCTTCAGAATCTACCGTCTCTGTCCTTAACCCGCCTTCACCCGTGTAAGTAAAGACCGCATGGTTAAAGTCACGAAAATCAGCGGTGACTTTCTCGTATACCACCTTGAATCTGCCGATCCATTCTCCCGGAACCTCACAGTTATTGGCAGTGATAGCGGCCACAGCACCGTTGGTAAATCCGGCAAAGGAGGCACTTACATCCTCTACTGTGTAGTTATGGATATGGTTGTGGCATACATTTCCCATGACACCTGCGGCGTATTTTGGTTCTCCCATCAGGTAACGGCATAAGTCATAGACATGAATTGCCTGCTCATAGATCTGTCCGCCGCACAGATCAACATTGATCCACCAGGGTGTGTGAAGGGAATTGCAGGAATAATGTCCGTGAAACAGCACCGGCCTTCCCGCCTCACCGGACGCGATCAGCTCTTTCATTTTTTTAACCGCAGCCCCCTGTCTCATGTGAAATCCGACTCTGGTGATAATCCCGCTTTTCGCGGCGCTCTCCACCATTCTTTTCCCTGTCTCTGTATTCAGAGCAATCGGTTTCTCTATGAAAATGTGCTTTCCTCTCTCTGCGGCACGCTCAAACTGATGGTCCTGGGCAAAGGGCGGAAGACAGATGAACAATACATCAAAATCACCTTCATCCAGCATTTTGTCAAAGTCATCGTATTCCTGTATATTTTCCTGCGGTATTTCCTCATAGAAAGCCTCTCTGGCTGCCCTGCTCTTGTCGCATACGCAGGATATCTGTGCACCTGATTCCAGGAGCCTTTTGGCATGGCCTTTTCCCATATTTCCGGCCCCCAGTATTGCTGCTTTTACACTCATTAAATTTTTCCTCCTCTATTTTAAATCGTTCTTTGCTCCGGCTGCTGCCTTTTCTGCTGCTATCCCTTCACGGCTCCGGCAGTGATACCGTCAACGAAACTTCTCTGGAATATGGAATATACAATGATGATCGGCACCGTACAAATGGTCACTCCCGCCGCTATCAGCGATGTATTCATGGTATATTCCCCCTGGAAATACATAAGCCCCAGAGGCAGCGTCCTGTATTTATCGTCATACACCATCAGCATGGGCAGAAGATAATCATTCCAGGACCACATAAATTCAAAAATCAGCAGGGAAGTCAGAGCAGGTTTTGTCAGCGGAAGCATAACATACAGCCACGCCTTCCACTTTCCGGCCCCGTCAATGGTGGCCGACTCTATCAGTTCATCCGGCAGTTCCCGGAAAAATGACCGCATCATAAAGCAGGCAAACGGCATGGACAGCCCAAAGTACGGCAATATCATAGCCTGCAGTGTGTTGATCATGCCAAGCTGCTGTACATTATAGTAAAGCGGTATGATCATGGCATTGATCGGTATCATCATACCTATGAGAATAAAATAAAAAATCTGGTTTCTCCCTTTCCATTTCAGTTTGCCAAAGGCATACCCTGCCATGGACGAAAGCAGCAGCACCACAAAAACCCTGGGTACAGCCACTAAAATGCTGTTTTTCATATAGCCGCCCATGCGCCCGGTTGTCCATGCTTCTTTTATGTATTCAAAGGTCACTGAAGTGGGAAATGCAAACGGATCGTTTACGGAAGGGTCAAAGGGCTTTATTGCTGCCATCCACATCCAGAAGATGGGAAGAACGGAGACCAGCACAAATAAGATCAATATGGCATGTGTCAGAATACTGACCAGGTGCCGCCTGGCCGCTGTGTGTTCACTCATATTTTCCCCTCCTCTACTCTTTGTCTGTCAGTTTCATGAAAATTCCGGAGCATACCGCAATGATCACAGCCAGAACCACAGCAAGTGCCGAACCATATCCGTAATCATTCATATTAAAAGCTGAATTATACATGTAGGTGGAAATAACCTCTGACGAGTGATAAGGCCCACCCTTCGTCATAATATAGATCAAGTCAAATACTTTAAACGAACCGATCAGTGAATTGGATACCAAAAGTACGATCGTCCCCTTAATAAGCGGAACAATGACATAGATAAACTTCTGAAAGGCATTGGCCCCCTCCAGTTTTGCCACTTCCAGATAGCTGGTATCAATCCCCTGCAGCGCCGCAAGAAATACCACCATATTAAATCCGTAACAGGTCCAGCTTCCCGCAAGCACCAGGAACCATATGACCATTTTCCCATCCCCGAGAAAATCGATTCCCGCAGCCCCATGCATTCCCAGAGCATTCAGCATCCTTCCCAGGATTCCGAATTCCGGATTGTAGATCCATCCCCATACGATGCCGACTGCAACAAGCGAAACCACATTCGGCATGAAATAGGTAAGCCGGTACAAAAATTTTCCTTTTACATACTTCTGTGTCAGCATCACCGCAAAGATCAGCCCCAGAAGTACAGGAACAAAAATGGTAAACAGTATCCAGATGACATTGTTCCCCAATGCTTTATAAAAAATGGGGTCCTTCAGTACCCTTGCATAATTATCCAGACCCACAAACTTCATGAAAGGAGCCGCGCCGTTCCATTCATGAAAACTGATCCTCACAGTTGAAAAAATAGGTATCACCAGAAACAGGCAGTAGAACAGCAGTGCCGGAAGTGCAAAAGCAAAGCATCCCATCCAGTTTTTCAGCAACATCCTTTTTCTTTTATCCATAAAAACACCCTTCCCGCTGCACGTGACAGGGCTGCAGCAGAATCCTGCAGCCCCTCACAGATTTATAACAATAGAATGTTCACAGGTATGCTTCTGCCGCCTATTCTACTGAGTAGTTTCCTGCCTCGATCTCTTCCTCAAATGCCTTCTGCTTCTGTTCCATACAGGCAGCTCCGTCAATCTTGCCCGCAATAAGCTGCTGCACGTAGTTCTGTGTCACATCATTTACCTTAGGCGGCATAAGCACGTCTATATTCTCGCCAAGGTTCTCGGACGCGTTGATCTCATCCACCACATCTTTGAACAGCTCACTGACTTCGTAGGCGCTGTAATCCACATCTTTTACAGAGGGGATCAGACCTGCTTCATACCAGAGTTCCATGTTGTCAGGCTGGAACATATAGTCCAGAAATTTTACTGTCTCTTCCGGATATTTCGTCTTAGAATTTACAACTACAGCTTCACCAAGTCCCCCCGGAGGGCAGTTGTCCAGATCATCCGATGCTACCGGTACGAAGAAAAATCCCACATTGTCCTTCATATTCTCCACACACGCGGATACCAGCCAGGTACCGGTCACACGCATGGCACCTTCCCCTGCGTAGAATGCTTTATTTGCATCTTCGGATGCCAGGCTCAGAGGCTTCTCTGTGGCATATCCCTTTTCAAACACACTGTAAAGTTCATCAAGAGCTGCCCCGAATCCTTCGCTTGTCCAGGGTATTTTTCCCGCTACCGCTTCTTTTACTCTGTCCGCTCCCACAAAACTGTTCAGCCAGATTGACTCATAGTGAAATCCCGGCCACTGCTCTTTGTCATCCATGATAAGCGGCGTGATGCCTTTGTCTTTGAATTTCTGGCATATCTGCATAAACTCTTCGTAAGTCTCCGGTACTTCAATGCCTTCCTCCTCGAACATTTTCTTGTTGTAATATACGCCCAGCATTTCCAGCTCATTGGCTACACCGTACAGTTTGCCGTCGTATACGGTTTTCTCCAGAGCCCAGTCATGGAACCTGTCATCCCATTTATACTGTTCCCTGTAGTCGCTCAGATCCATTGCCAGACCGGCATTTGCCAGAACGCCCAGATAACCGGCACCGGCGTCATAACTGAAGATATCCGGGCCTTCTCCGCTGTTGATGGCAGGCTTGATGGTATTTCTCAGGTCTGCAACCTTGAAAGCGGTACGCTTGATGGTGACATTGGGATTTTCCTTCTCAAAATTCTCGATGATGGTGTCTATCATTTTCGCTCCGGCACCCTCTGTCCTTAAATCCCACATGTTCAGTTCAATTTTTTCTGTGGAAGCAGCATCATCCCCCGAGTCACCTGCATCCGTTTTTGTCTCTGTCTTGCTTTCAGCCGTATCGCCCTCTTTTGCCGTTCCGGGCGTACATCCTGCCAACATTGTCCCCACAAGCACCAAACCGGTCAATACCTTCCATTTTCTTCCCATAAATACATCTCCTTTGCATAATATTTAATATTTTTGGTATGTTTAATATAGCATTTCTTGTAGAAAATGTACTTACCACTCTTTTTCCTGTTCTTTGCAGTTTTACATATTTCGGTAATATCTTTGCAGATTTACATATTTTTCTTCGATTTCGGCTGTTTGCATGGTGTATTTTTCTGCGTAAATACTGTAGAATTGCAAAGGAATTTGTTATTGATTAATTTTTCTGATAAATACGATTATTTAATTATCAGATACTTTTTCTAAATTAAATACTTTTTGCGCTGAATAGCCAAATAATCATCAAAGGGATTTCCTCTCGGAAAAAGAAATGCAAAAAATAACTGTCCGGCAGTTTTATGCCGGGCAGTTGCTTTTTTGGGTGGGACTCTATTATTATTGATTGTTTAAGAGCGTGTCTTGTGTCTGATAATTGATTTTGATAAGCTGTGCATGACAATGCGCATCATATTATTCCGTAATGTTTCAGCGCATAATGGATACCATCTTCCTCGATTCCCTTTGTCACATAACTGCAGTACGGGAGGATCTCTTCTTTGGCATTTCCCATTGCTATGCTGTTCTTTACTGCTTTCAGCATATCCAGATCATTCTCACTGTCGCCTACAGCAAAGCAGTTCTCCATATCTGCATCCAGATGGCTGCACATAAACCGGATTCCTGTAGCCTTTGTGTAATCTTTCTGCGTCACCTCCCAGACATTGCCGCCCCGGGGGATGCAGTAAAAATGTTCATCCAGAAATACTTTTATCTCCCCGGCCGCTTCTGTGTCCGGAAGGAATATAAGGCATTTATCATAGGTCTGGTTTTCATCGCGAAATAACTCTTCGATATTTCTCCCTTTCGCCGCAAATATCTGTATTGCCTCCTGAAGCCATGGATTGGGGTAACTGAAATCAAAATATATAGCCTTGTCAGCCTCATAAAATACAGGGATCTTGGCATCCCTCAGCATTTTTGCAACTTTCACACACATGTCATGGGGAATTGCGGATTCCAGCAGCTTTTTGCCTCTGTAATAAATGTGGGTGCCGCAGCCACAGACATATCCGTCAAAATCCATGGAACGGATTTCCTCACTGATACTGTAATACGTCCTTCCGGTATTGACAAACACCTGGTGCCCGTTTCTCTTTGCCCCGGCAATGGCGGTCCTGGTACTGTCGGGTATGATCCCGGAGGGCTCCATTGCAAGTGTGCCGTCAATGTCAAAAAATATTAGTTTACTGTCCATAATCTCTCCTTAATGTTAAAGTCCGCTTTTTTAAGTGTCTTACTGCATATAAAAACCACCCTTAAACCTTGGCATGTCAGGGTGGTATCCTTTACTTTCAGAGGTCAGCCGCGCTTGGCTGTTGTGTTCTTTTCCGTCTTCAATTTATCATATTTCTGTTAAGAATTCAAGCGATTATTGCCGGTCGTTATTGACGCTATTATTGCTGCGTTGCTGTCCACACGCCACTGTGCCGCGAGGTGTTTTCAGGCCGAGGGCATGAAAATCCCGAGGCAGCCAGCGCGATATGGAGCATTCTGCTCCATATCTGTGCATCGCGAAGCGTGTTGCCGGGCACGCAGTGAAGAGCAGCATTGCTGCGCCGGCAAGTGGTTACTGACTGCGCTGCGCCCGGCAGTTGCCAATCCATTCTCCTGCTAAACTACACTAAGTTTTACATGTAAACCGGAAATACCTGTTGCCGGCAGAAAAGGCCTGTGCTAAAATTAAAAAAAGCATATTTTCTGGATTATCTTTCTATTTTTGAATCAGTCTTGGGATTCAAAATATCTTATATCATTTCATAATAACGGGTCGACGTATGTCCGGCCTGTCCTTTCAGAAAATTCGTGCTTTTCACCACATTTTTTGCAGGAGTTTTCGGAAAGGTTAGAAACCTCCTGCGTCTATAACTAAAAAAGGAGGTTTTATATGGAAGAACGGAAACAGCAGCCGCATGCCCTGCAGTGGCATCCTGCTTTTTACGCCGGAATTCAAATTGAACTGGAAGCAGAGGCAGATCCGCTGCTCTTTGAAAACGAACATCAATTGGGTACAAAACCAAAGGAAATCGATGTGCTGATCGTAAAAAAAGAAAGAGATATTTCTATCCGAAAAAATATCGGAAGGATTTTCAGAGCACACAACATTGTAGAATATAAAAGTCCTAAGGATTATCTGAGTGTGGATGATTTTTATAAGGTTTATGGTTATACTTGTTTTTATAAGGCAGATACCGCGCAGGCTGACAGCATCGCCATCCATGATATTACCATAACCTTTGTATGCCACCGGTATCCGCGCAGTCTCATGCGGCACTTGACAGAGGAACGGGGCTATGAAATCCACAGAGAAGAGGATGGCATTTATTATATCACCGGAGATAATATCCCAATTCAGCTGATCCTGACAAAGGAACTGTCTAAGGAACAGAATCTATGGCTGAAAAGCCTGACAGATGAACTGGAAGAAACAGAGACGGCAAAACATTTGATTGAGCAGTATGGAAAGCATAAAGGTAATAACCTGTATAAATCCGTTATGGATCTTATTGTCCGTGCAAACAAAGATAAATTCAAGGAGGCGAAGATTATGTGTGAAGCATTAGAAGAATTAATGGAGGATGAACTGGAAGCTAAAAGGACTCAGGGACTGGCAGAAGGATTGGCTTTGGGAGAGGCAAAAGGACTGGCCTTGGGAGAGGCTTTGGGAAAGGCAGAGAGTATTGTGGTTCTGCTGAAGGATCTGGGTGATGTATCTGAGAAACTGCAGCGAAATATTATGGAACAAAATGACACTGAAATTCTGAACCAGTGGCTCAAATACGCGGCCAGGGCCAAGACAATCCGGGACTTTGAACAGAAAATCCAATAAACCCTGACCATAGCCAAAGAAAACTGAAAACACAAAAATAAATTTAAGGGGACGAAGACTATGTGTGAGGCATTGAAAGAATTGATGAAGGATGAACTGGACGCCAAGTGGGCGGAAGGATTTGCAGAGGGACGGGCCTTGGGAAGGGCTTTGGTTATTCTGGATCTGCTGAAGGATTTGGGCGAAGTATCTGAAGAGCTGCAAAGAAAGATTATGGAACAGAGTGACACTGAAGTTCTAAACCAGTGGCTCAGATACGCGGCCAGGGCCGATACAATTCAGGAATTTGAGCAAAAAATTCAATAACGGCTAACCGGAAGCATGCTCCGCATCCGCAAACTTTAAGTCCTGTCATAAAACCTCTGCAAAGGAAATATGATAGAATAAACAACCCTTCCAGGACTTATTATGCTACATAACATTCCAATTAAAAAATTTCTGGCAATCGCTCTTCTCTTTGCCGCAGCCTACTTTGCCGGCTGTTTTATCGCTGAGGCGGTAAACGGCAGGCAGGCAGAATCCGTCTCCACCTCCGCTGACGGCAACTGGGGCCTTAGTTTTCAGGAGGAGGGCAAACCGCCTGTGGCAAACGCCACCTTCGATGAATTGAAACAGTACGATGCCTATTATGCCGAAAATACAGAAGAGAAAGTCATTTACCTCACCTTTGACTGCGGCTATGAAAACGGAAATACAGCCACCATCCTGGACGCACTGAAAAAACACAATGCCCCTGCCACCTTCTTTGTGGTTGGAAATTTCATCTCCACCAGCCCTGATCTGGTAAAACGGATGGTCAAGGAAGGCCACACCGTGGGCAATCATTCCTTCCATCACCCGGATATGTCCAAAATATCCACCATAGATTCCTTCTCCAAGGAACTTCAGGAGTTGGAAGACCTCTACACAGAGACTACCGGTAAGCCCATGACCAAGTTCTATCGCCCGCCCCAGGGCAAATACAGTGAAAGCAACCTGAAAATGGCACAGGAACTGGGCTATAAGACTTTCTTCTGGAGTCTTGCCTATGTAGACTGGTATCAGGATAAGCAGCCTTCAAAAGAGGAGGCCTTCAGTAAACTTATCGGAAGGATCCACCCCGGCGCCGTCGTACTCCTGCACAGCACCTCCAGCACAAATGCCCAGATTCTCGATGAACTGCTGAGCAAATGGGAAGAGATGGGGTATACTTTCCAGTCATTGGATCAGTTGGTGGAAAAGAGCGGGACGGTAAAAAAGACATCTAATATTGTCTGATACAGATTATCTGACATCTCCGGCCAGGATAAACGTATGAAATAAGAATAGCAGACAAACGTCAATAAGCCTGCCCTGTACTTAACCGTCAGGCAGGCTTATTGCTTACTTAAGGTCAGCCGCTTTATGTGCGCCTGTTCCTTTTCTAACTATAATATAGCATTATGGAGGCAATATTTATACCGTAATTTTCCTCTTTTCATGCTCCGCAGCAACTTCCTCAACAGATTTCTCCTGAAGTCTCACTGCTCCTTTATATCCTTCTTTCGTAGGAATCAAATCGCCCTTTGCCAGGTTCTCTTTTGCCTGTGCAATGGCTTCTTTATACTGCGGCAGCCATTGTTCCTGCGCAACCAGCATTTCGTCGATCATCTGCCATACTTCCGGCGGGTTGCAGACTGCACCTGTGAGCGGATCCATTAATGCAGCCTGTTTCAGCAGTTTTGCATCTCCATGCACGGCTGCCTCTACTGCCAATTTCTGAACCCAGATGGACTGTGAACACACTGCTGCGCATCCCAGAGGAAGGTCTCCCACCTTAGGAACACTGATGCCGTTTCCATCTACATAACAGGGAACTTCCACTACGCTTTCATAAGGAAGGTTCGTGATGCAGCCCTCATTCATCATATTGAAATGTCCTCTGTATTTTTTACCCGTTTCAAGTGATTCAATGATGTAAGAACAGTGCTCTTTTCCTCTCTCGGAACCGTCCAGTTTCTTCGGCTCCTCAGCCAGGATCTTCGGATAATCGGTATCAAACCAGTTTCTCTCCTCTCTGGTCACACGCAGATATCCGCCTGTCTCTCCGTTGATCCAGTTGTCCAGATTGATCCAGTCTTTGATCTCATCCGGACGTTTGCGGTACCAGGAAACGTACTCGGAAAGGTGTCCGTTGGATTCTGTGGAATAATAGCCAAAACGCTTCAGCATATCAATACGCACTTTTTCTTCTTCGCTGAATTTTTCATGCGCTTCAAATCCCGGCAGGATTTCCGGCAGCATATCTTCTCCGTGATGTTTCACGGAAATATACCATGTCTGGTGGTTGATACCTGCACAGATAATATCCAGCTCTTCTCTGGGGATTCCAAGAACTTCCGCAATCTGCAGTTCGCCGTGTATCTCACCGTGGCAAAGGCCGATGGTCTTCACGCCGCCGTATTTATTGCAGGCCCAGGTAGCCATTGCATTGGGGTTTGAGTAGTTGAGCATGATTGCTCCCTCCTCAGCCACCTCACGGATATCCTTACAGAAATCCAGCATGGCAGCAATCACTCTCTGTCCGTACATGATTCCGCCTGTGCAGAGTGTATCACCTACACACTGGTCAACACCGTATTTCAGCGGAATCTCAATATCTGTCTCAAAGCCCTCCAGACCGCCGACACGTACACAGTTAATGATGTAGCGGGCATTTCTGAATGCCTCTCTTCTGTCTGTGGTTGCCTGAATCTTCACAGGGATTCCATTGGCATCCAGGTCTCTCTGGCATAATGCTCTTGTTCTCTCCAGGTTCTCCCCATTGATATCTGTAAATGCGATCTCCACATCGCGAAGCTCCGGCACTGACATGATATCTGTGAATAATGTCCTTGCAAATACAAGGCTTCCCGCTCCGATAAATGCTATTTTAAAACTCATAACATAACCTCCCGTTTTTCTTTTGGTTTTTATGATGTTTATTATAAACGGTGGTTTTTATTGATGTGGAAAGTATTGTTGTGCAAATTTGAAAATGCAAGATATTGCCGTATATATTTTTCTTGACAACCGACGGGCCAGCTCTCACAATAAAAGTAACCGAAATGATCCTACCCAAAATGCATAAGCGCCGGAAACCATGTCACCTTATCATCCTCATAGATATTCTGAATACGGATGACCGCGCGATCGCTGAAAGGAGAACTGCCATGAGCATTTTTAATCCCACACATCATTTCATTTCCATAACTGCTTTTTACGCCCTTTCCCTGACAGAATATGATATGCACGCTCATGCCCATGCCAGTTGTGAAATCATGTATGTCACAAAAGGAAATTGTCATATTTATGTAAACCATGAAGCGCACTGTCTGGAAGAAAGACAGTTTATATTTCTGGACGCTGAAGTGCCTCACCGTTTATGGATTCCCAAGGGTTCTCCCTGCTCCCTGCTGAATCTGGAGTTTCGCTGCCAGGAGGAGAAGACTACACTGGACATCTTAGAACCAAGGAGGGAAAGTGCGTCTTTTGACCGTTTCTGCCGTTCCAAAAAGGCTATCTGGATTTCCAATGACACAGGAAATCTGGGGTATTCCCTGAAAGACCTGATTTCTCAGTTAGAGCAGAAGATTCCGTATTCCAAAGATGTACATATGTCCCGCAAATTCACTGCCCCGGACACGGATTACCTTATCCGGCTGCTGTTTTTCCGCACCATGCTGGAGCTGTCCCAGTGTCTTCTGGAAAATAACAAGGCAACAGGTGCCGTATACCTGAAAAAAGCCTTACTGTATATCTCTGCGCATCTGACAGAAGATATACGGATTCCGGAACTGGCTGCTTACGCCGGAATTAACAAATCTTATCTCCAATCCCTGTTTTCCAGACATATGCACTGCACGATTACAGATTATGTCAACCGAAAAAGATTGGAACAGGCTGCTTTTCTGCTGACAAACAGTTCTCTGTCCGTGACAGATATTGCGTTCCATGCAGGATACAACAGCCGCCAGCATTTTGGCAGCACTTTTGAAAAATATTATGGAACAAGCCCCAGGGCTTACCGTCAGCTTCATGAAAAGAAGATAGATACTTCTACCGGACATGGACAGTATACGATTCGGGAGGATGGGACCTGGGATACGGAACCGCTGGAATAAAAAAACAGGGGAGTGAAGTAACCGTTATGGTTATTCGGCAACAGCTCAGCTGTCTGAATTTTGCTGAGCTGTTACGTTATCTTCACTCCCCTGGCTTATTTATGATTCTGCCTTCAGAAATTTTAGAAATCCATATGTACTGCGCCTGTCTGGCGAATCTGCATTACATAAATATTTTCTTTACCCATGTATGGTGTCATGTATTCTACATAATCTGCTGTCATATCTTTAGGAAGCACTGCTGCGATCACACCGGCAAATCCGCCGCCATGTACTCTGCAGTAACCTCTTCCGGCCTCTTCGATGAACATTTCTGTCAGAGCCAGGGCTACCGGAACCGCCTGTTCTGTCTCATCCTTAGTTGCAAAACAGTTCTGCAGCCATTTCCAGGAAGAATTACCGGATTTGGTGATACACTGTAAAAAGGTATCGTAATCCTCTTCTTTGATTGCTTTCACTGCAGCATCCACACGGTTCTGCTCCGCGAAGAAATGCAGTGCGCGCATAACAGCTCTGTCTCCGGCTTCTTTTCTGACTTTGTTCAGATTCTGCATAAACTCTTTTTCATCCACATCGGCGAGCACTTCTTTGCCCATAACCTGTGCTGCTTTTTTCATTTCGATGGGGACAGAAGAATACTCTGCACTTAAATCCGCATGGCCTTTTCCTGTATTTACAATGATCAGGTCATATCCAAGCTGGTCATATCCGAAATCCAGCTTCTCTACTTTCGGCATTTCCTCTTTGAAATCAATGGTGATCACACCGCCCACTGCACACGCCATCTGATCCAGCAGACCGGACTGTTTTTCCCAATATTCATGCTCTGCGTACTGGCCGATCTTAGCGTATTCAACATAATCTATTTTTCCGTCATTGCTGAAATAATCAACGATAGCACAGATAAGCATTTCAAATGATGCGGATGAGCTTACCCCTGCTGCGCCGATAACATCTGTGGACACATATGCGTCAAAGCCTTCCACTTTATATCCCTTTTTCACAAATCCCTCAAACATACCGATTAGCAGGGAAAGTGTTCCCTGGCATTTGCAGGTTGTGTCCATATTGTCTAAATCAACAGTAATGCTCTGGTTATAATTCTCGCTGATCACGTGAACCAGTGAGGTGCCGTTCTTCCTTGCCGCAGCAATCGTATCCATAGCAATACTTCCGGTCAGCACCTTACCATGGTTGTGGTCCGTATGGTTGCCCAGGATCTCTGTTCTTCCTGGTGATGTGAAGAAGTCAGCTTCACCTTCGCCAAATGCTTTCACAAATTCCCGGTACAGATGATTGTAGCGCTCCTGCTCCATCTGCAATTTCTCTTCACCGTAAACTGTTTTCAGAGTTGCAACTGCTTTTTCATTTTCAAACATTGTAAAATACCTCCCGTTTTTCTTGACTCATACTTTACTTGTATTATAATGTAGATATTGGGTGAATTTCTAGGAATATCTTGAAGAATATATGGATGATATTGAGATTTTGGCGTTTTACCGGGGAGGAAAAAGGATGCAGATACAGACAAACAGGAATCAGAGGGAAATTAAGGCGCATGGGGACTTTACATTTCCTGTACTGGTGAGTAAAGAGTGTATTACGGACTATGAATTCGGAACATTTTCCTGGCATTGGCATTCGGAGATTGAGATGACACTGGTGGAGGACGGGGAGATGATCTACCAGGTGAACGGAGCGGATTTTCATCTGCAGGAGGGGGACGTGATGTTCGGCAATGCCAATACACTGCACAGCGGGCATATGGTTGAGGGGAAGGACTGCCATTACTGGAGTATTACCTTTGACCCCAAGATTGTGTATGGGTTCGAGAAGAGTCTGATACAGACAAAATACGTGGACCTGGTGGTAAATGGACATGAGTTCTCGGCGCTTTGGTTTGACGGGAGTGAGGAGTGGCATGGGGATATCAGGGAGAAAATGAAGAAGGTCATAGAGCTGGATTTGGAGAGGCCGGATTTTTATGAGATGGAGGTGCAGATGCTGTTGTCGGAGATTTGGCTGGTTTTGCTGCGCCATCAGGGGGCTTTTAATCAGGAGGCGGAATCGCTGAATCCTAAGGAGCTGGCAAGGCTTAAGACTATATTGGGGTTTATTCATGAGAATTATGATAAGAAAATCACCCTTACAGATATTGCAGATTCCGTGCATATCTGTAAGAGTGAGTGCTGTCGTTTTTTTAAGAAACATATGAATGAGTCTTTGTTTGATTATCTGCTGCGCTATCGGGTGGAACAGAGCATCCCTTATCTGCGGGATGAGGAGTATAGTATCACGGATGCGGCGTTTAGCGCGGGGTTTACGGACGCGGGGTATTATTCTCGGGTGTTTCGGAAATGTACCGGGGTTTCGCCGCGGAAATTCCGGAAGGATACTATATAATACCAAATGCTCTGAGTTTTCTGTAAAATGTAGTACGACAGTTGTATCATGTACACGATATATTATAGAAGGATTGAACCGTCAATACCGGAAAATAACTAAATCAAAAAACAATTAAAATGTTATAAAAAAATGAAGCCAAAGATATCGAATCCGGAAAGACACTACTACCTCATAACAAATGCTCTGGATAACAATCTTTGACTATCGAAAGATTTTTATTTATGATATTTTTACACTCAAGAACTGTTCCAATACCGCTTCCATAATCTCCTGAAGGATATCTAGGGAATTACCTTTCAGGAGAGAATAGTTGTCCACAACGATGTAGATGTCTTTTTCAGATATGTTCTTCCAGATTTATTCCTTTGTTTTTAAGATAAAAATACTCCTTTTTGATAAGAATTTTCATTTCCCGATTCTTATCAAAAAGGAGCTATTTTTTTAATTTAAATCATTTTATAGTTCTCACTAAACTATTTTACACTCCAGTATCCTCACTTACTGTAAAGGTAATCGTCCCTGTATACTCGCCTGCATAATCAACAGTAGATGGCTTCTGAATCTCATACTTAACTGGATTTTTATGATCTTTGTCAAAATAATTTGAGTCTGTATTAGGTTTTGTAACTTCTGCATTAATTGTTGTAGTATTGTCTTTTTCAGTCATTACTAAATTTAGATCCGTATCTACACTAGAAGTTATTCTTAGCTTTTTACCACTTGCTAATTTAAGTGTATCTTGGGCAACTAATATTGAGATATCCTGTTTTGTATCTGCTGATGCCATTGTTATCGTAGCAGGTATTGTAACACTGTATACTTCTGGCTCAGTGTAGGTTATTTTTGCATCACCTGTTCCTTTATCACTTGTGACATCTGTATCTGCCAACACCGGCACACACATCCCAATCGTCATAACCCCTGCCAATCCCATAGCTACTAACCCTTTTTTCTTCATAACCAAATCCTCCTAAATTATAATTTTAATTAATTTCCATTTCAAAATTCTCGACTCTACTCTCATACACCACATGGAACACCAGCACTCCCGAATATTCCCCCGCACACAAATCAATATTATTTTCCGGCAGAATATTCACATCCTGTGCCTCACTCCATCCATCCAGAATCGCGTGATTCTCTTCCGGTGTAATCAAGTTTCCGGCTATCTCCAGCCGGTATTCCCAACTGTTTTCTCCGTAGTACAATGCGAAGTTCTTCCTGTCTCTGCTCTCAGTTCCTTCCACTGTGACTACAAGCTCGCCATCCTCTTCCGGTATCAATTTCTTAGTCTGAATCGTAAAGCTGTCCGTGTCATCTGTCAGTTTTACCTGTGAAGGAATTTCGACTTCATATACAGGTTCATTTGACGGCAGCGGTTCTTTTTCAGCATCCAGGTCTTCCGGGGTATTCTCCATATCTTCCATTCCATCTATGGATTCTCCTTCATCCTTTTCACCGGTATCCGCTGTCTCTTCATCTTCTGCGTCTGTTTCCTCAGAAATATCCTCCTGTCCTTCCGTTTGAGGTGAGGTCACCTCATGGGCCTCTTCATCCATATGGGAAATATTATCCTTCTGGCCCTGATTTGTTATTCCGGACGGTGTATCTTTCTGACTGTCACCGCTTTCTTCTCCTCCGTTCTCATCTTCTTTCTTATTATTTTGTCCGTCTGTTTCCCCGGATTCTTCCGGTTTGGAATCCTTCTGTTCAGGATTTTCACTTTCGGGGTCATCTTCCCCCTGCTGCTCTGAATCCTGGTCTTCCTCCTCCAAATCCTTACTTTCCTGCTGTTCCTCCAGCTCCTGCTGCTTTTTCAGCTCTTCTTCTGCTTTCAGCTTTTCCAGCTCATACTTGCAGGGAACCGCTTCAACTGCAGGCCGGTACGCACATTCCGGACAATGATTTGTAATGCCGTCCCCATCCGTATCCACACACTCATGGTCGCATGGTATTTCCGGCACTGCCTCTCTATAGCCACAGAATTCATCGTGATGATGCACTCTGTTGACTTCATCCTTTTCTTCCTCATTTTCTTCCTGAAGACTATCTTCTGTTTCCTCTTCTTCATCAAAGTCCTGAGGTTCTTCTATATCTGCTAAAATCCAATTTCCGTCCACATCCCGGACAAGCTCCTGTGATACTGCAGGATCTGCTTCCCCGTCTTCATTAAATTGCTCCGCGTCAGCAAAGGCCATCCCCGTATTTCCAACTACAAGTACCGCTGACGTGATTACAGAAATTACAATCCCTCTCCAATTCCTGCTGTCCATGAAACACCACCCTTATCTCACATCGAGCACGGTCTCCATATTTGCTCCGTTCATGGGGGATAAGTCCACAATACTTGCCGTTGTGATTCTCAGTTCAGCCGCATATTCCCCTGCATCCAAAGCCTTGCTCAATGTAGCTGTTGTAATCGCCTCCCCGGGAGGCACCTGTTTTGATTCATAAAGCACTTCCCCGCTGTCCTTGAGCACAAGCTGGAATGTAAAATAACAGGGGTTCCCTTCCGGGTTGGAAAATGCCACATCCACATCTGTCTGTCCTGCAGGAATATATATCTTAGGATATCCCGGTAATTCTATATTCTCCGCATTGGGATCGCCTTTCGGGGCCTCCGGGATAGTTCCGTCCCAGTCCCCTGCATTTGGATCAATATCCGCTGATACCTGCTCCTCCTGTGCCTTGTCATTGTCTCCGCCAAACCATCCGAGCTTATACCCCGCTGCACCGGCACCGCCCACTGCTATAACACCTACAAGGGCTCCGATCATGATTTTCTGTCTCAGTACCGCTTTCTGAAGTTTTAGGGCATTATCAGTGACCATCTCACCGGTGCTCTTTGTTTTCTTCTCTTCTTCACTCAATTCTCTCACCTCTGAAATTTTTGGCCGCACGGAATTATATTTTATGTCTTCAGGATGTTTTTGTTATTATACCTATAATAACAAAGAGAGTATGCCTAGGCATACTCTCGCGCGGTTCCTGATTTTTTTCAGTTTCGGATGTTTGTGCGGCAAACTCCGGCGCTATGCCTGAACTTTGCACAAACCTAAAGGATTCTGCTGCCTCCGGCAGGGGCGTTCTTTCATTTTTTCGTACAAAAAGAACATACTTATCCTGTGACAAGTATCTACCGGTTTTTTACCTCGGGATACACTTTTCCCCGAAATAAAAACTGCCTGCAGCAATTTGCAGGCAGAAGCGTATCAAAATAAAGCAAGGTATAAAAATCACCTTACAAAAAATAATACGGCAACTGGCTGTCATAGTCATGCTTGTTAGACCTTAGACCCTTTAGCTTTGTGTCACTGCCTTTCGACAGCTTTACTATTATCGAATATTTATCTTAAACTCACCATACTCCATTTCGTGTTAAATGTCAACATGTATTTACAGAATACCAAAATTATACTATTTATGCCAAGAATGTGCAAATATGACTTTGCACATCCAGTATGACAAAAATATTTCTTCACAATATATTCGCAATGTTATACCCTGCATTATTTTAATATTTTTAAATTCATCCGCATTCCCCGAAACAATCCTGTCCCATCTCAATTCCCACTACTCTCATACCTCCCAAGCCCCCTCTTAAGCACAATAACAGCCACCCCCGCCATCACCGCACACACTGCCGGCATAACCATCACCCCGGCACGCATCCCGCTCTTTCCCAGCAGATACCCCACCGGATAGTAACTGACAAACGCATACGGAATCAAATACGCAAATATCCCCTGCAGTACAGGCGGATAAATGATCAGCGGATATTTCGCCATCTCCCCAATGGAAATAGCAAAGAAATTCAAACTGTTCTTCCCTCCCTCCATCCAAAATGAGGCACAGCTTGCAATCCAGATCATACACACACGAATCACACAACATTCCACAAGAAATACCGCCAGACAGACAATTTTCCACAAACTCCACCTGATATTACAGTGACTTGCCCCCAGAGCAAACACAGCCGCCGCAATCCCCATCTTATTCAGCCCGTCAAAATCAATCCTGGCCGTGAGAAGCTGCAGCCCCACGGGAAGCGGCCGCACCAGAAACCGGTCCAGATCCGCCATATTGATCATCTCCGCAATCTTCCAGGTTCCCTGAAAAAAGAAGTTAATACACCCCTCCGAGAACAACAGAAAACTGTACAAAAGCAGTATCTCCCACAGCTTCCATCCCCCCACCTCAGGGATATTACTGTAAATGATCCCAAGCACCCCCAGATTACAAACCTGAGAAAACCCGGTAAAAAATACCATCATCAGGAAATCCGTCCTGTACTCAGCCAGGGACTTCATATTCTGCATCTGAATCTGCCCATACATCCTCAGATAATGCCTCCATCTCCTCATCTCTCACCCTCCATACAGGGAAATGACCCCTGATGCTTTCTTCCAAAAAAGTGCCCCGCACACCCACAAAATCCCAATCCAAACAGCCTGCACCGCAATCCCCCGAAGACTCTCCTCCATGGAAAAAGTCCCTATAAAAATGCTGCATGGCGTAAATACGATTCCCTGAAAAGGCAGCACCTCCACAACCCTTCTAAGCCCCCCGGGAAACATCACAAGCGGCAGGATCGCCCCGGAAAAAAAGTTGGTCAGCACCTCCCTGGCCTTAGTCACCCCATAAGAATTATCCGTATAAAAACACAGCAGGGAAAACAAATACTGTATCCCAAACTTTATCCCCATTCCCAAAAACAGGGACACCAAAAACAGCAGTACCCTCTCCAAACGGATTCCCGCCGCACCGTTCACCGACAGATACAGACACCCGACAAGTATCAGCGTCACCCCGAATTCCATCCCGGCTGTCCCCAGCATCCTGAAAAAAAGCATTCCCCTGTAAGGCACCGGCTTGAGCAGATCAAGAATGATATCCCCCTTTATGATCCTCTTCGCCGTATTCATCTCAAATCCAAAAGAAAAGGAACAGTTACACAAAAAGGCTACAAACACATACTTTCTCATAATTTCCCAGGTATACCCATTTACCACCCCCTGATACCTGAAAATACTCCTCCATACATAATAGAGCACTGCAGCCTGGATAAAATTAGCCAGCATCCCCGTAATAAAATTGCTCCGGTACGCACATCCCTCCAAAAACCCGCACCGCATATAAGCCATGTACTTCTTCATCCGCAGCTCCTCCTGTTAAAAAGCCCGATCACGATCTGCTCCAGCGTGGTCCCTTCAGGATACTGTTCAAAAATCTTATCCATCCTGTCATCAAATAAAATCTCCCCCTGCTCCAGAATGATCAAACGCCCGCACAGGGATTCCAGGTCATTCAGGTCATGGCTGGTCAGCAGAATCGTCGTATTCTTCTCCTCATTGATTCTTCGCAGAAACGCATAAATCTTCTGCTTCACCGCCACATCAAGTCCAATGGTAGGCTCATCCAGAAAGAGGATTGGCGGCTCATGCAGAAGTGCCGCCGCCATATCTGCCCGCACCCGCTGCCCCAGCGAGAGCTTCCTGGCCGGCTGCCCCAGAAATGCGTCCAAATCCAGAATCTCCCGGAATTCCCGCATATTTTTTTCGTACCTGTCATCCGGTATCTCATAGATATTTTTCAGCAGCCGAAAAGTCTCGATCACCGGAATATCCCACCAAAGCTGTGTCTTCTGTCCAAATACCACACCGATCTTCTTCGCGTTCTCCATCCTGTCACAAAACGGGTTCTTTCCCATAATGGACACCTCACCCCCGCTGGGCTTCAGAATCCCTGTGAGCATCTTGATCGTGGTGGATTTCCCGGCCCCGTTTGCGCCCAAAAACGCCACACTCTCCCCCTGCGCAATGGAAAAAGACACCCCCTTCACAGCCTCCTTTTTCCCATACCTGGGTTTGATAAGATGGCGGATACTCCCCCGGATTCCCTCCTCCTTTTTGACAGTCCTATACTCCTTTTTCAAATCTCTGACTTCCATCACTTCCAATTTGAGCACTTCCTTTCCCCAGTTTATTACCTGTTTGAAGGATAACAGACCCTCCGCAAAATGGACATATGGTTTTCTAAGAAATACCTGTCAAAATCCAACATCTTCGCCACATCCCCTCGAATTTTACTGCCTCCCGTGATAAAATATCACTATTCAAAGTCCTGCGAAACCCAGCACGAAAGCCGGAGCAGACTATCATCCACAATACAAGAGAAAGGAAGTGCTGTTATGCTCGGAAACAGGGACCTTTTGATCCACCGGACTGCCGTCAGTCTCCTGTCCCTGCAGTTCAACCACTGCGGCATCCAGGAGTGCAGTCCCGGCTATCAGTATGGATTTTATATGAAACCCTACCACCTCATCCATTTTGTCCTGAAAGGCAGCGGCACTCTGGAGACTGAGGGAAGAACCTACAACGTCCGCGCCGGACAGGCTTTCTATATCCCCTCCGGCACTTCCGGGCACTATCAGGCCTCCCGCACAGACCCATGGAAATACACCTGGATCGGTTTTTTCTGCGATTCCCGCAGCCCCTTTGTGGAAATGCTGTTCGGCAAAGACAGGGTTACGGATATCTGCCTGCCCCCGGATGAACTGGAGCGCCTGATATTATCTATACTCACTGTCACAGATCCCCGGCTGCAGAATGTCAGGTCCTACAGCAGAAATGAGTATCCCGGCGAACAGTTTTTCCCTGTCTCCCAGCCGGAGAAATGTCTGGAAGTGAACAGCCGTATGCTCCACCTGTTCGCACGCCTGATTGAAACACAGGCCTGCCATTGTCCCTCCTCCATCCGGGAAAAAGATTATGCGCAGGATGCCAGGGCCTTTATTGACTCCTGCTACAGCGAGCCCATCAAAATACAGGATGTGGCGGATGTACTCCATATTCATCCCAATTACCTGTGTTCTGTTTTCAAGGCAGCCTATGGGCAGACTCCCAGGGAATATTTAAAAGCGCTGAGAATGGAACGTGCCTCCACCCTGCTTCTCAGAACAGAACAGCCCGTGTCGACCATTGCCGCGTCAGTGGGCTTTTCCAGCCCCTTTCAGTTCTCTGCCATGTTCAAGAAATACTTCGGCCTCTCACCTGCCGCCTATCGAAAAGAGGGATAATAGGGAAAAAGATACCCGCCGGCATCTCTGCCGGCGGATATCTTTTTCCCTTATAAGGGCGCTCCCTCATAATCACCTTTTTTATTTTTGATCACCAGTTCTTCTTCTTCCTCTCTGTAAGCTCTCGGGCTCATTCCATAATGCTGTTTAAATATTTTGGAAAAAGCCAGCTGATCCACATAGCCCACGGAATTGGCAATGGCATTGATCTGCATATCTGTGTTCTTCAGCAGGGACCTTGCTTTTTCCATACGCAGGTTCACCAGATATTCCTGGGGTGAACATCCTATGGCTTTCTTGAAGCTGCTTGTCAGATAACTCCGGTTCACACCAATGTAATCCGCAAGCTCATTGATCTTGATCTTCTGGTTATAATTAAAGGAAATATACTCCATTGCATGTTTCACATACACAGAACCGGGATACGGATGCGGACTGCCCGAACCCGGAATATTCTTCCTGTGCTCGTCAATCAGCGCGGAAAAAAACAGCATCAGAAGCCCGTTTCTCCTCAGCTCGTCCGTGTAGGAGAGCTGGTGCGCCTCCAGCATTGCATCAATATATTCATTCAGCACCCCCATACACTCAACCTTATGCACAGGCGTCTTCACTGAAAATCCCGCACCGTTGGCACATTCCTCAGCCTTAAACCCGGTAAAGCCCACCCACATATAAGACCACGGGTCATCCTGGTCAGCCTCATACCATGCCTCCGTGCTGGGCGGAATCAGGAACGCGTCCCCTGCGCTCAGGTTATATTTCTTTTTATATATCTCCAGAGTTCCCTTACCTTCCCTCACAATATGCAATACATAAGAAGTCCTCTTATTCGGCCCGAAACGGTGCCCCGGGTCGCAGTATTCCCAGCCGCAGTAAATAAGACATAGCTCCACAGCTTCCCTCTGCAAATCTTCCAGGCATCTGTATCTGGCCGAACTCGTAAATCCGGTTGTGTGTTTCAACGCAATCCCTCCTTCTGCATGCATAGATGACAATGGACAAACACCATTGCCGCAGTTAAAAAACGGCGGAAATGTCCGGGAACACTACCCTGAACATTCCCGCCGCATCATTCTAGTCAGTTACCTTTTTCAGGGTATAGAGCAGGGATGCAAAATCTCCGCCCTTTTTGTTCAAATCTTCCCTGTCAATCGGTATACCCACCTGCATCAGCTCATCGCCGTATGCGCAGTAGGTTTTCACCATATCTTCATCTGTTCGTAATCCATATATTTTCGCTATATTGTCATCATAAGATGCGGAAGGAGCCAGATCACAGCTCACCTCATACAGTGTATCCGCATCCAGTCCCTGGAGCTTCAGCCTGAGCCAGGATGCATTTACCTTGTTCATTCTCTGGTAGAACGCGGCAACTGCCTGGGATTTATCCCGGGCCACTACCATCCATGCCGTGTCATTTCCCTCAAAAGGACTCAGCAGACGGTAGAAATCGCCGTCCACCTGAATCAGCTCCCTGTATTCCTTCATGAACGCAACCTGCTTTTTCACGCTCTCCAGTTCTGCCTCTGACAGCAGGTTCAGATCCAGTTCATAGCCGAATGTTCCGAAGTACGCCACATTCGCCCTTGTCTCGATGGGCGTCATACGGTGCATCTGATGGTTCGGCACTGCTGACACGTGGGAGCCCATGCTGACAACAGGATATACATAAGAAGTACCGTACTGGATCTTGGTCCTCTCACTGGCATCCGTATCATCACTGGTCCAGGTCTGCGGCGCAAAATACAGCATGCCCGGATCAAACCTGGCTCCGCCGCTGGCACAGGATTCAAACAGGATGTCAGGGAACTCTGTGGTCAGGCGGGTATACAGGTCATACACGCCCAAAATGTATTTATGCATCACCTTACCCTGCTGGGAGGCGTCTGCCCCTCTGCTGAAAGGCTCTGTCATATAACGGTTCATATCCCACTTGATGTAGGAGATGGAGGATTCCCGCAGTATCTTAGAGATCATTTCGTAGATATAATCTACCACTTCTTTTCTGGAGAAGTCAAGTACATGCTGATGCCTTGCGTGTGACTCAAAGCGGCCCGGCACACCGATCAGCCAGTCCGGATGTGCCCGGTACAGGTCACTGTCCTTGTTCACCATCTCCAGTTCCACCCAGAGACCAAACTTCAGCCCCAGCTCCTCCACCTTACGTGAAAGACCGGAGATGCCGTCCGGCAGCTTTTCAAGGTTGACGTACCAGTCGCCAAGACCTCTGTAGTCATCATTCCTGGCCCCGAACCATCCATCGTCAAGGACGAACAGCTCCACACCGGCCTCTTTTGCTTTCTTTGCTATGGTTAATATTTTTTCCTCATTAAAATCAAAATATGTGGCTTCCCAGTTGTTGAGCAGGATTGGGCGCGCCTTGTCTCTCCAGGTACCCCTCATGAGACGTTTCCTGTACAGTCTGTGGTATGCCTGGCTCATCTTATTCAGGCCCTGGTCGCTGTATACCATAACCACCTCAGGTGTCTGGAAGCTCTCGCCCTGACCAAGCTCCCATGCAAAATCCTCCGGATTGATACCCAGCATAACCCTTGTCATATCAAACGTGGAGACTTCTGCCTGTGCCAGGAAGTTTCCGCTGTACACCAGGCTGAATCCGTAGACCTCACCCTGGTTCTCTGTGGTGTGGGGGCGTTTCAGTGCGATGAACGGGTTGTGTTCCGCGCCGCTGCATGTGCCGTTTGACCCATGCACAGACTGAATACCCATATCCAGCCTTCTGTTTTTCACATACCGCTCTCTGGACCATGCGCCGGATAACTGCACCAACTCATAATCCATATCCAAAAATTCCACACTGGCACTCATGGCCCGCTCCAGGACAATCTTCTGTGCACCTTTCTGCTCAAAACGGACATTTCGGGTGATCACCGGATAGTCCTCATAGATCGTATAGGAAAGCACCATATCTGTATCTGTCACATCATCGTGAAGTGTGACTTCCAGCGTCTCTGCCTCATCCTCAGACTCCGTATAGGTAGCCGGAAGAGGCGTGATCGCTTTCTTTCCTCTGTAAATCTCATGAGATACATAGGAAAAGTCCACGATTCTGCTGCCGTTTTCCTGCAGAATCGTGAGAGCAGGGCTTCTGTAGTCGCCGGTTCCATACACCGGATATTCCTGCCTTGTATACTGCATGGATAAAATACCCGGCTCCGGAATGCAAACGGACATCTGGGAGCGCATGGCTTCCTCGTGAAGATAGCTGAAGTCCTCCTTATCGCGGACAGCCTTTCCGTAATACAGATTCTCCAACTGTCCATTTTCCATGATCCTCATGAGATAACTTACTTCTCCATTAAAAATATGAAATTCTTTTGTCTTTTCATGAAATCTAATCGCCATATTCTTCTCCTTTTATTTCGATCCGCGCTTAGTTATTTCATTGAGTGCGGCCGGATTTTAAAAACAGGCCGGCGCAATAACACCTTATTACGCCGGCCTTGATTTTCTTAAAGTTTACCACCGCTGGTTGCAATACCTTCGATGAACTGTTTCTGGAAGATCATATAGAGGACGATCATCGGAATACAGGCAATCAGGGAAGCTGCCATCAGTTCCGGGAATTTTGAAGTATACTGTCCCTGCATTTTTGCAAGTGCGGAAGACAGAACCAGCATATCCTTGTCTGTGTTGACGATCATCGGCCACATCAGGTCTTTGAACGCGAACACTGCCGTAAAGATTCCCAGGGCAACCATGCTGGACCGGGTAAGCGGTGCCATGATATAGAGAAATGTCTGTCCGATATTACATCCATCCAGCCTTGCTGCTTCTTCCAGGTCGTTAGGAAGTCCCATGTAGCCCTGGCGGAGCAGGAAGGTACCGAATGCGGTAACCATACCGGGGAATACCAGTGCGAAAATAGTATTCAGCATTCCCATTTTACTTACCATCAGGTACTGGGGAATGATGAAGATCTGAACCGGAACCATCATCTGCAGAAGTACCAGGGAGAAACAGAAGTCTCTTCCTCTAAAATGCAGACGTCCGAAAGCATAACCTGCCAAAGTAGCTGTCAGTACCGCGCAGATAACACGGAACAGGATCAGAAGCAGTGTATTCTTATACAGGATCAGGAAGTTCATGTTCTCCATAACGGAGGTAAATGCATCTGTTCTCCATACCTTCGGGAAGATGACAAAGGGGTTAACGGATGTTGCCTCTGTCACTGATTTAAACGCTGTGAGAATCATCCATACAAACGGTATCAGCATTGTTATTGATACCAGGATCAAGATTATATGAATGAGGATGTTTATCATTTTGCTTTTTCTTTCCATACTATCCATACTGCATCCCCCTTTCTAGTTGTAGAACACCCATTTTTTCTGCCCTATCATCTGGAACACCGTGATGATCATGGTGATGATCAGAAGCAGGATAACGATAGTTGCGCCATAGCCCATGTTCTTGTTGATGAACGCGTATTTGTAGAACAGGTATACCAGGGACTGGGTCTTCTCCAGAGCCGGGTTGGATTTATCCATTACCATGTACATTAAATCGAATACCTGAAGGGAACCGATGACACGTGTTACAAGAACAAAGAAGATTGTGGGGGATAACAGGGGTACTGTAATATGGAAAAAGCTCTTGATGCCTGTTGCTCCGTCAATCTCTGCCGCCTCATAATAGTCATGGGGAATCTCCTGCAGACCGGATATAAACAGTACCATGTTGTAACCAATGATAGACCATATACCGATGACAGCAATGGAGAATACTGCGATCTTGGGATCAGACACCCATTTTACATTTGTGTGGAACACGTTGTTGAGCAGACCGAAATCTGAGTTGAACAGCCATCTCCAAACCATGGCAACCGCTGCAGGAGCTGCAACCATTGGGAGGAAGATGATAGTACGGTATATACCACGTCCCTTCATTTTTCTGTTCAGTAAAACTGCCAGAACCAGGGCTATTATAATAGAGAAAGGAACCTCTACAATTGCATATTTAAATGTGTTGATCAGAGACTGCCATACCTCATGGTCTCCGAAAACCTTTGCATAATTATCAAGTCCAACAAAAATATTTCCTTTTCCGAAGTCTCCTGTTTTAAAGAAACTCTGGTATAAAGTCTGGAAAATCGGGATTATATTTAAAACAACCAGTCCAATCACAGTTGGAAGGATAAACAGCCAGCCCCACAAAAACTCGCTGCGTTCCCTGCTGGTTTTCATTTGCTTCTTTGCATTCCCATTACTAGCCACGCCACTCACTCCTTTTCCAAATACAGGCAGATTCTTACGAACCTGCCTGCAGTTTAATCCTCGGTCAATTCAGCTTCTCTTTGATTACTCCTCGGCTAATTTCTCATTCATCTGCTCTGCCATTTCCTTGCAGGCATCTTCCATGCTCTTTTCACCGGTGTATACGCTCTTTAAGATCTCGTTGTCTTCATTTTCCCAGGTAACTGTTGTTTTGGAGTATGGTCTGATAACCATGTCATCCATCATGTTCAGGTATGCCTGTAAATTAAAGTCAGCGGATTTTGCCCATGCATCAGAAGTACCTGTGTATGCGGACATTGTAACGCCAAGTTCAGCCTGTTTTTCCTGAGCTTCTTTGGATCCCAGGTATTCGATGAGCTGCCAAGCTTCGTCTGTGTGCTCGCCGTTTGCTGATGCTGCCCATCCGAGGCCGTTATAGATAGAAGATCTTCTGCCTGTTTTGGCATTCTTCGGAAGTTCTACAACATCACAGTTTGCTGCTGTGTACTCATTGTCACGATATGCTGCCAGCATCCAGGAACCCTGGAATACCATAGCAACTTTGCCTGACTGGAACAGAACATCTTCACCGTTCTCAGACATGGTCTCGATAGAAGGCATAACGCCTGCTTTGATCCACTCTTCCAGCTGCTGCATAGCTTCGATGGTCTTCGGATCATCCCATCCTGATGTTTTCTTGTCATCGCTGATAACCGTTCCGCCGTTATCATAGATCATGTTATAGTAACCAGCCTGGTTGTTATCGTTTCTCAATGCCATACCATACTGGCTGCCGTCCTCTTTTGTCAGCTTCTTAGCTGCTTCTGTCACGTCATCCCATGTCCACTCTGAAGTAGGATATTCCAGTCCGGCTTCGTCGAACATTGCTTTGTTATACCAGAGAGCAATTGTATCTACGTCCTTAGGAACTGCATAATATTTGTCTTCGTATGTATACAGGCCCCAGATATCGGACGGGTAGTTTTCCGGGTCAATCTTATCACTGTCTTTGATCTTGTCGGTCAGATCAAGAAGCATGTCATTGGACATATATCTCTGGCTCTCGTTTGAGTGCATCCAGAATACATCCGGAAGAGAACCTCCCTGTGCGCCTGCCTCTAACATGGTCCAATACTCGTCCCATTTTACAACGGAGAGTTTTGTCTTGATTCCTGTCTGCTCTGTGAAATCTGCCAGAATCTCTTTGATACCCGGTTCCTGGTTGGTATCCCAGATGGATACGGAAAGTTCTGCGCCGCTGGAGCTGCTGCTTTCTGTCTTTTCGCCGTCAGTTTTCTCACCTTCTGTTTTTGTTTCGGTGTCATCTGTACCTTTGCTGTCTCCGCCGCTGTTTCCTCCACATGCTGCCAGTGAAAGTGCCATTACGCTTGCCAGTGATAATGCTGCTACCTTTCTGAATTTCATACTTGCTCCTCCTTTTGCATTAAAGTTTTCGTCAGAATAACAGTTTTTGCTGTATCTCTGAGTGATAGCCTTATTATAGTTGCACATGGAATAATGTTAAATGGTTATATGTTTTTATAATATGTCATAATGTTATATGTTTGTGCTATTTTTATATTTTTCGTTGATTTCATCGGCTTTTCCTTGCAGTTTAATTATTATATATGCTTTGTTTTCCATATACTTTTGGTAGTTTTCGTCACAATGACGGGTCTATTCTCACATATCAAGAATACATTAAGTCTAAAACATATAACATTATTCCATATTTTTTACATTTTTCCTGTTTTTTCTATTATTTCACTCAAAATTACATACCGCAATTGCATTCTTCACCATTTAATGCTAGAATAGCCCTTAGAATCACATCGAAATTGTTCATATCAGAAAGGGCGGGAATTATGAATCTTTTAAACGAAGACAATGTTGTTCACATTTTTCTCAGCAGGATCGGGGACCTGGTGGTGGCCAATCTCCTTTTCATTGTCTGCTGCATCCCTATTGTCACCATAGGGCCGGCCATAACAGCGCTGTATCACTGCACGCTTCGTATGGTCAAAGGAAATGACAGCAGCACATCCAAAACATTTTTCCGTGCGTTTAAACAAAATTTCCTCCAGTCTCTGGTAATCTGGCTTGGCATTCTGCTGGCGGGCGTCATATTGATCCTGAACCTTCGCTTTCTTATGCAGACACAGGGGGCATCCTCCTACGGCAAAATTCTGCTTTACATGTCAGAGGCACTTATGGGCCTCTTGGTCATTGTGGCTCTATATATATTTCCCGTGATCGCCGCTTTTGCCAACACAGCCGGGAAACTGCTGAAAAATGCATTTCTCTTTGCCTTCATGCATTTTCCGTCTACGCTGGCCATTGCTGTCATTACGATTCTGCCTATGTACATGACCTATCAGGACCTTGAGCTGATGCCGCTTTACGCGTGCTGCTGGTTCTTCTTCGGCTTTGCTCTCACGGCCTATATTGACTCTTTCCTGCTGTACCGCATCTTCCGGCCTTATCTGGAAAAAGAAGAGACGCCCCCGGCAAAAGGGACGCCGCAGAAATGAATCGAAACAAAAAAAGACACCGCCTTTTTGCAGCAGCGCAGTTCCGTATCTTGCGGAAATCATGTAGCCGTGCAGGCGGTGTCTTTTCTTTTTTTATTTCAGCAGTTCATCCAGAACCGCTTTTGCCATAACAATATCTTTTTTCTGTTCCTCACCGGATATCTCACGCTCAATGGTGATATCTCCGGCATATCCGATCTCTTTCAGTTTAGCCACAAACGCGGGGTAGTTTACCTTACCCTGTCCCAGCGGCACTTCTTCTCCCAGCATATGACCGTCTGTTGGATATCTTCCATCCTTGCCATGAATACCCATGACATACTCGCCGAACACCTCCAGAGCATCTACAGGATTGGCTTTACCGTACATTACCAGGTTTGCAGGGTCCAGGTTAATGCCCACATTGCCTTTGCCCAGTTCTTTCTCAATATCCTGGATAGCTCTTTTCAGCGTAACCGGTGTCTCCTGTCCTGTCTCAAAGAGGAAATTCTGTCCGTTTTCCTTACACTGTTTCACCAGTTCCTTCAGGCATGCAAGAACGCCTGCATAATTGGGGTCATAAGGATTTTCAGGCATATATCCCACATGTGTAGCCACATCCTTTACATGGATCATGGAGGCAAATGCAATGCCCTTCTGCAGCATTTTCACCCTCTCGAAACGAAATGCCTCAGGAACCAGGCCCAAGGTAAGCTGACCGTCATAGAAATCCCATACTCTCGGACCTTCCCAGCCGCACCAGAATGCCGTGATATCTACTTTGTGATGCTCAGCAGCTGCATTCACCTTATCTGCAGTCTCCTGATTCATAATTTCCTTATCCCAGCACACAAGCTGGCAGCTCTCCATCCCCATGGAACGCAGCTCCGCGAATTTGGCATCCACATCCGTATCCCGGAAAATCTCTATCAAAACTCCTACTCTCATAAAAAATACCTCTCTTTCTTTTCCTTAACCCTTCACAGCTCCTGCCGTAATTCCCCCCACAATGTGTTTCTGCATGATCACGAAGAAGATCAAACTGGGGATCATGGACATTACGATACCCGGAAGAGCGTGTTCCCAGTCCGCTGTCTGCGCGGAGAACTGCATGTAAAGCGCATTCTGAATGTTCATTGCCTTAGCATTTCCGCCTACGATCAACTGGTTGGTGATGATATCATTCCAGGTTGCCAGAGTATCCAGAACCACAACGGTCGTCAGGATAGGTTTCAGCAGCGGAAGCACGATGTTAAAGTATGTTCTCACCTTGCTGGCTCCGTCGATGCAGGCACACTCCTCCAGCTCGATCGGTACATTTTTTACAAATCCATGGATCATATAAACAGCCAGCGGCATACAGAGTCCTGTACTTACCAGTATATAGCCTATCTTACTTCCTGTCATTCCCATGTTTGCCACCAGTCTTGTCAGGGTGATCATGTAGGACTGGAAGGGCACCATCATCGGGATAATGATCAGGACAAAGCAGACACCTGACAGTTTTCCTTTTGTTCTTGCCAGTTTGTAAGCCGCCATAGGCGCAAGGAGCGCGATGATCAGCACTGTACAGATGGTATACAGAAGGGTGTTGCCGATCAATAACGGGAAATCAAACTTTGTCCATGTCTCTATATACATATTCAGGCTCCAGCTCTTTGGAAGGGCCAGAAATTCCTGCAGCATATCATTATATGGTTTAAATGAGTTGATAAAAATCAGAAGCAGGGGCATCAGCCAGAATATGGAACAAATGAACACAATAATGGAAAGAACGCTGATTTTACTCGCTTTTTTCATTATGCCTCTACCTCCTTACTCTTGGTCACTTTAAGCTGGATCACTGTTACGATCAGTACAAATACCACAAATACAAGGGATTTTGCGGTAGCCATTCCGTACCGATTATTGACAAACGCCTCTTTGTAAATGTTGTACGCCACAGAAATCGTGGAGTTTGCCGGGCCGCCCTTTGTAAATACCATGATCACGTCAAATAACTTGAACGCAAAGGTCAGGGATGTAAGCATACAGATCGATACCGCCGGCATGATCAGGGGCACTGTCACTTTTCTGAGTACCTGGAACTTATTGGCCCCGTCTATCTTGGCAGCCTCAATCAGCTCTTTCGGCACAGCTATGATACCCGCAATATAGTTCACCATATAAAATCCCAGATTCTGCCACACTGTCATGATTACCACGACAAAGAACGCCAGTTTTGCTGTTCCAAGCCAGCTCCAGTTGAACATCTCCCATCCGGTCACCTGATACAGCGCTTCAAATCCCGGACCCAGGATAAATTTCCAGATCAAACTGATGGCAGTCAAACTGATTATGTACGGGATATAATAAAACGCACGTCCCACACTTGAACTCTTCTTCTCTTTCGCCATAACCAGTGCTACCGTAAGAGAGAGCACGTTTACAATCACAACATAGAACACTGAAAATTTTAGTGTAAATGCAGTACTCTTCCAAAACAGTGCATCATTGGTAAATATATTTACAAAGTTCTGAAGTCCCACAAACTCCATATCCTTACTGATTCCATTCCAGTCAAACACAGAATAGTACAGATTCATCAGAAACGGCACATCTGTAGAAAAAAGAACAAATGCCACTGCCGGAAATACAAACAATGCAAAAATCAATAAATCTTTTGTTTTTCCTTTGCCTTTCACTTTCATTCCTCCGAATTTCCCCTTCTAAAGCGGCAGTCCATGCCGTCCGCCTGTTTTAAAAAACGGGGCCGTTGCAGCCGCAACAGCCCCGTCCGGTTATCGTTACCCCGCCGCAGTTTCCAACTTTACTGTACAACCCAGCCGTTCTGGAACTCTTCCGTTACCTGTTCTGCAGTCATGTCGCCTGTCATATAAGCCTGCAGTGCCGGTCCTACAATGTCAGCATATCCATTCGGCTCAATTGTGTGTATCCAACCGTTTGTCTTGCCTTCTTCCACGTATGTGGACGCATCATTAGCAAGAGCACCTTTTACATCCATATCTGTCTTTGCACCCGGTACAGCGCCTACACCGTCACACATCCATTTCTGTCCTTCTTCAGATGTCAGGATATATTCCAGATATTCTTTTGCCAGGTCAAGGTTTTTGGAATCTTTGTTTACAATGTATGTCCAGTTACAGGAGGACAGCAGTGTTACATCGTCTGCATTGTCGCTTACCGGGCAGGGAAGGAATGCCAGGTTCGCATCCGGGTTGAAGGAATCCAGTGTGGACTGGCACCAGTCACCCATATGAATGATAGCTGCCTCGCCGTTTGCAAGCATGTTTTCACATGTCTCCCAGTCAACCTCAAGCGGTTTGTCCGGTCCGTATTTTACAGCCAGATCCAGAAGACGGAATATGTTCTGGAAATTCTTCATATCTTTGAATTTCAGATCTCCGCTGTTCAGTTTCTCCACAACACCCTTGGCATCCAGGGATTTGTCCATCATGAAATGTGTGGAAAGCTGCTGCAGTACCCAGGTCTCTTTTGCAGCAAGAGCAAATGCTGTGATACCTGCTGCGTCCAGCTTTTCACAGGCCGCTTCCAGTTCATCCATAGTCTTGGGAAGTTCTGTGATGCCGGCCTTTTCAAACAGATCTTTGTTGTAGATCAGGCCCATGTTCTCATATGTCCAGGGCAGGGACATGATCTTACCGTCAGCGTCTTTTCCTGTGTCAAGAGCCGCCTCATTAAATTTATCCAGGACGTCTTTCTCATCTGTCCAGTCGTAAGCATATTCATAGTATTTCTGTGCGGAAGTTCCGGACTCCACGTCAAACACATCCGGAATATCCCCTGAGTTGACACGAGACTGCAGCAGTGTATTGCTGTCATTGGCAGCGTGCTGTACCTCAATCTTAACTCCGGGATGTGATTCTTCAAACTTTTTCGCCATTTCTGCATACTCATCCAGGCCGTAAGCATGAGCATCGAATACTTTCAGAGTAATCTCTTCCCCGCTGTCTGCGCTGTCCTTGCCGGAATCGCCCTTGGACTCCTCTGTGCTTCCGCCGCCACCGCAGGCTGTCAGGCAGGATGCTGCCAATGCCGCTGTCATCAGAACCGCCAGTGTTTTCTTCATCATAATTTTTTCCTCCTTGAAATATATATTTGTTTTTATTTCCTGTTCACATATTCCTTTGCCCGTCTCCACTCTTCAATTCCCTGACGAACCGATTTGATGCCTTCTTCCAAAGGCGCAACTTCCACTTCTCTGCCGCTTTGGAGACACTCAATGAAATACTTGATCTCTGTGTAGTACGGCCCCAGATTGGATACGTTGATTCCCGCAGAATCATCCTTCACATCGTATTCCCGCTCAAGCTCGGGATACTCCACCGTGCCGTCATTTTTATAAACTGCCAGAGGTTTCTCATCGCGTCCTCGAAATACTATGCTGGCATCCTCGAAACACGCATGGAAACTTGCTTCAAAAGGAAGCGCTGAACTGATATCCCAGATTCCCTCTGTCACTGCAAATACTTTTCCGAATTCATATGTAGTAAAGATCTGATTGATCATTCCGCTGGAGAATGCCGTTGCCCTCACATCAAAGGAATCCGGTTCTCCCAGCATATATCTGAGAAAATCAAGATCATGCACATGCAGATCCAGTACAACGGAACCGCTTCTGTCCTCTTTGTGGAACCAGTCTTCAAATCCCCATGCGGCGTCACCGCTCACTCTCTGCATGGTAATGGATTTCAGTTCTCCATATCTGCCGGTTTCATAACAGTCTTTCAAATACCGGTATTCATCAAAGGAACGGACCACCTGACCAACCATAACCTGTACGTGGTTCCTCTCCTTGGCATCCAGAAGCTTCTGTGCCTCCTCCTCCGTCAGACATACCGGCTTCTCCACGAACACATTGATCCCTCTGTCCATGGCTGCCACCGCATGTTCTGTGTGGAGATAACTGGGAAGGCAGATATGCACGCTGTCCAACGTCTCCGCTTCCAGAAGTTCCATACCTGTCTTGTACAGTCTGGCATCCGGCCATTGCTCTGCTGCCTTTTCCAGAAATTCAGGTCTGCAGTCCGCCAGAGCTGTTACCTCAACATCCATCTTGGATGACAGTGCTTTCAGCGACAGGTTGTGGGTAGTTCCCATTCCTCCGCATCCTATTAATCCCACTTTCATCTCATCATCCTCTTTTCTTTTTGTTTGTCCAGTGACCTTACTAATAAATTTTAAAATTAAAAGCCTTGTTGCTTTTCAGCTGTTTTCGGCTTTTTACGAATGTAAAATTTATTTATTTGATAGCTATACAATAGCATTTGATGTTGTATATGTCAATATGTTTTTGAATTTTTATTGCTTTGTAATGTAATTTAAGACATATTTAACATTTTATATCAATCTTTTTTGTGCACTTTTCACCTTATATTCATTTATTCCTGCGACATTACAATTTATTTCCACTATTTCCAGGCAAAGTATTCTCCTTACCATCCCCAACCTCCTCTTTTATTCACCATTTTATACAATTTTATCTATCTCAGTCCCTTTTTGTGTAACTTTTCACAAATAATATTGCATATCTCCGCGTTTTATGGTAGCATGCAATTAATAATACCACTTTACAATTAACTCCCAAAGGAGGTGAGCATACGAAACTTCTGACACAACAGGTAATCAAAAACACCAACATGAAGCATCTGTACTCCTCCATATACATTGAGAACGGCATCTCACGTACAGAGCTTGCCAGGCGGACTCATCTAAGCAAGACCACTGTGTCCACACTGGTTGACGAGCTGATCGAGAGGGACTTCATTGCCGACGAAGGTGCCTCCCACTCTGACTGTGTGGGCAGAAAACCCAACTGCCTGAAAGCCCGGACCAACCAGCATTTCGTCATTGTCATAAGCTGGGTAGACAACATTGCCGAGGCACATGTGGTGGACGTGGCAGGCACATCCGTGTACAGTACCAGGCTTACACTGAAAAAAGGGGAGTCTTATATCTCCTTATCCCAGACCTGCGTCTATAAGGACATTTTGTCCAAATACGATCCCCAGCGGATTCTGGGCATTTGTGTGGTGGTATCTGCCATGATAGATGCAGTGCGCAATGAAATATACTCCACTACCCTGAGTCTCGGACCCGGAGGGAGCGGCAATCTGATCCATGATCTGAGCTTTGCTTTCCCTGAATATCCGGTAGCTCTTCTGGAGGACACCGCCTGCTATGCCTACGCCGAAAAAATATATACACAGGTTCGGGAAAAGAACTTTGCTTTTATCAATTTCGGAAGAGGCATCGGTGCCACTATATTTATAGAAGGAAACATGCTGGGCAAGGCCAGCGGTTCTGTCACCCAGTTCGGCCATTATTCCGTCAATCCCAGGGGGCCTTTATGTATATGCGGCAACCATGGCTGTCTGGAGGCCATGTTCTCCGAATCACAGATAAAAGCCCGTCTGGAGGAGTCAGGGAAGACAAGCTGTCTTCTTGGGCGTTCTGCCATCACATTTGAAGATTTAGGAAAGGCAGCACTCTACAAAGACCCTGCTGCCATCCACACTCTGCAGAAAATGTCCCGGGACCTGGCGCTCGCGCTCAGCAACCTGATCTGCATCGTGAACCCCGAGCTGATTATTCTGGGAGGAAAAGGGCAGCACCTGGGCACATTATTTTTGGAGGAGGTGCAGCATTCACTGAGAGATGTGGGATTCCGAAGAATGGTGGATTTCTCAGGGGTGAGATATTCCCAGCTTCAGAGCGACGCCTACTTAAACGGTGCCATGAAATACTTTTTTGACACTTATTATTCCTTCCTGGAACCCAGGCCGCGTGCTTTTTATATCGGCTGAAATACGCCTGCAGCCTATTTGGGCAGGTTTGCACGCCCCGGAAAAATGAATTTATTTGTGCCTTATGCCTTTTTGTGATATGTTTAAAGTAACGAAATTTTAAGGTCCGCAGTACTGCATCGGACATCTCTGCAGACCGCGGCAATGCACGTAACCAAAAGGGTAACGAATCGTTACTGCGATATCATAACAAAGCAAAGGAAAAGCAGGATATTATGAAACTGGTCAATCAACAATTAATCAAAAATACCAATTTAAAACAGTTGTACAATTCCATTTACCAGAATCCGGGCACTTCAAGAGCGCAGCTTTCCAAAGACTCTCATCTGAGCAAAACCGCTGTCTCCTCTCTGGTGGATGAATTAATTGCCCGGAAGTTTGTATATGATTCCGGAACAGGCGGAAGCACGACTGTGGGGCGGAAGCCCAACAGCCTGCTTCTCCGCGCAGAACAATACTATGTGGCAGTCCTCTGTCTGGAGGAGGACAGGCTGAATGCAGCCCTGGTGGATATTACAGGGGTCTCTTCCCTGCCCATGCAGATGGAAGCCTCCTCACCGGAAGCCTACATTCCCCTGTGCCGGGATTACATAGAACAGACTGTGCTCACTCGGATTCGGAAGGAACAGCTCCTTGGAATCTGCATCGTTGTTCCCGCCATGATAGACCCGGACAAACGCGAGATCTTCGCCACTACCCTGAATCTTCCCGAAAAAGATTTTGTAGGCGAAATACAGCGGAATTTCTCAGATTTTTCCGTCAACATCCTGAATGATACAGCCTGCTTTGCTTACGCGGAAAAAGTCTACACACAGATTTCGGAAAAGGATTTTGCTTTTATCAATTTCGGCAAAGGAATCGGTGCCACACTCTTTATCCGAAACGAAATGCTGGGACACGCCTGCGCATCTTACACCCAGTTCGGACACTACTCTATTAACCCCAAAGGAAAATTGTGTTCCTGCGGAAACAGGGGATGCCTGGAGCTGATGATCGGTGAGGGTTCCTTAAAGGACAGAATTGCCCAGACCGGAAGCAGCCCGGCCTTTAAAAAATCAACTGCTGTCACATACGCTGACCTGGGCCAGGCCAGTGTATATGGGGATGTGGTCTCCCGCAAAGTAATACGGGATATCGCAGATGAATTTTCCCTGGCACTGTGCAATCTGATCTGCATGGTGCATCCAAAGCTGATCATCATCGGCGGAAAAGGGAAGGACCTTGGCCCCGTATTTTTACAGGAGATCCAGGAATGTCTGCGCACCACAGGATTCCGCCGCATGGTAGATTCCGTCAGCGTCCGTTACAGCCTTCTGGATTCCAGCGCCCTGTACAACGGTGCTATGAAGTATTTTTTTGATATTCACTATAATTTTACACAGGAGATGGACGGAAGCTTCTTCATCGGATAAAAATCCGCTGTCTTCTCATATAAAACGGAGGTATGAAATGAAAAAACTCAGAGCTGCAATTATGGGCTGCGGCAGAATTTCCGTCTGCTACGAGGACGCCTTTAACCGTCTCTCTGATCAAGTGGAGCTTGTATGCGCCATAGATGTTGACGAGGAAAAAGCAAAGGCTTTTGCAGAGAAATTTAACTGCCATTACTGTACTGACCTGGAGACTGCCCTCCAGTATGATATTGATGTCATCCACCTGTGCCTTCCCCATTATCTGCACCCGGTCATGGCAGTAAAGGCCATGGAGGCCGGACTTCATGTGCTGACAGAAAAGCCGGTGGCTGTCTCCCTGCAGGATGCAGACAGGATGATAGAGGCACAGCAGCGTACCGGCAGAAAGCTCGGCGTTATATTCCAGACCCGGTATACAAAAAGTGTGGAAAAGCTGAAAGCACTCATAGACGCCGGATATTTCGGACGCATCCTCTCTGCCCGCTCCTATCTCACCTGGAACCGCCCGCACACTTATTATGAAGGAAGTGACTGGAAAGGCACCTGGGACAGAGAAGGCGGCGGCGTACTCATAGACCAGGCCATACACAGTATGGACCGGGTGCGCTATATGCTGGGAAGTGACATTGAATGGATTGAGGGCAGCGTACATAACCACTGCCACGATACCGTGCGTGTGGAGGATGCCGCGGAAGCTGCCATACAGTTTAAAAACGGCTGCATCTACAACCTCTATGCCTGCAATTCCTACGCCTCAGACGCCCCCATCACCATTGAATTTCAGGGAGAAAAGGGACGCTGCGGCCTGATTCAGGATATGGGCTTCTATGAGGCTGACGGATGCTACACAGAGATTCGGAACACCTATGAGACAACCAGCGTGGGACCGGATTACTGGGGCAGCAGCCACCACCTGCAGCTCAGGGACTTTTATGATTCCATACTCTATGACCGTCCGGTAGCCATAGACGCCATGGAGGGAAGGAAAACGCTGGAAATGGTAAAAGGAATCTATCTGTCCTCCCTGGAACGGAAACGGATCTATCTTCCGTTTGAAGATGTGTGTTATAAAGATTTGAATACACCAAAATAATTACAATCCGGCAGGCCGGACTCAATTACCGGGGATTTTTACATCCCCGGTAGTATTATCTAATAATTTCCCTGACTTTTTCCACCGGTATTCCGCAGATTTTCGCAATCGCTTCCGGGGTCTCCCCCTGCATATACAGCTTAAACACCTGACGGGTCCTTTCCTCCCCTCTTTCCTCCCCTCTTCTTTCCGCACTGCTTATCTGCGAGTTATAATCCCTCAAAGCCTTATCCCTGGCCTCATACTCCAGCCGCTTCTTTTCATCCGCACTCATAGTCTTCAGTGTATTATATGCTTCATTGAGATATTCGTTTGCTTTTGCCACGCGCTCAAACTCCTCTCTGCTTTTCCAAAGATTCTTTTTCCTGGACAAAATTAGCCATATCTGTTCTATCGGCTATATACTTTTAAACAATGGAGTTTCACGGCGAAATGCCGATTAGAAATTAAAGAGCGAACGCTCATTGATATCTTTAATCAGAAGTGTATCACAACCCACCCCAAATAACAATTAGACAATACGACGAAATTCAAATTATAAAAAGAAGGCAGTACAGCCCTGTGCTGCGCCGCCTTCTTTCTCTCACCATTCAAACAGTTTACATAACATACACAGCCGCCTCATACGGCCGCATCATACCCTCCTCCAGCGCTTCCTCTCCCTTATAATTATCAATCACAAGCACAGCCTTACCTGCATCCAGCCCCTCAGGCATATGGAAAGGAACTTCATTTTCCGTGAAATTCAGCACCACAAACATCTTTTTGCCTTCATAATTTCTTTCATATATATAAAGACTCTCATTCTCAGGCTCATATTCCCTGAAATCTCCGTACACAGCAACCTCATTTGCCTTCCGCATCTGAATCAGCCTCTTCATATAATAGAAAATAGAATCCCGGTCTTCCAGCGCTTCCTTCACATTGATATCCTTGTAATTGGGATTCACCTTCAGCCACGGTGTTCCCGTGGTAAATCCGGCATTCTCGCTGTCATCCCACTGCATCGGAGTCCTTGCGTTATCGCGGGAACGGAACCTGATGGCATCCAGCAGAACCTCTGGGTCCGCGCTGCCGTTGATAACACGCTCTTTCCAGAGATTTTTTACCTCTATGTCATTGTAATCCTCAATGGAATCAAAATGCACATTTGTCATTCCGATTTCCTCGCCCTGATAAATATACGGGGTTCCCTGCATGGTCAGAAGCATAGTGTACAGCATTTTTTGGCTTTCTTTGCGGTACTGCCCGTCATTTCCCCTGCGGGACACGGTTCTTGGCTGGTCATGGTTGGTCCAGTACAAACTGTTCCATGCCTTATCCTGGAGAACCGTCTGCCATTTGCTGAAGCATGCCTTTAATTCCGGCAGCGGCACTTTCCGATAACTGTAACGCTCAGGTCCGCAGTCCAGCGTGTTCTGTTCAAACTGGAAAACCATATTAAGCTCTGTACCCTCATTATTGGCATAGCGCAGGGCATGTTCCAGGGGAACATCCGGTGTCTCACCCACTGTCATAATATCATATTTTGATAAAACCTCCCGGTTCATCTCCTGCAGAAATTCATGAATTCTGGGCCCGTCCTGAAAATGCTCTGTTCCGGTGATCTCCGCCGGTTTTCCATCCGGCAGCCCCGGTGTCTTTGAAAACAGACTCACAACATCCATACGGAAGCCGTCACATCCCATATCCAGCCAGAATTTCATCATATCATAAATCTCACCGCGCAGTTTCGGGTTCTCCCAGTTCAGATCCGGCTGCTTCTTTGAAAACAGGTGCAGATAATACTGGTCTGTGGTCTTATCATACTCCCACGCGGGACCGTAGAAATATGAGGTCCAGTTGTTGGGTTCTCTCCCATCCCTGCCGTCTCTCCAGATATAATAATCCCTGTACGGGTTATCCCTGGATTTCCTGGACTCCGCAAACCACTGATGTTCATCTGAAGAATGGTTCACAACAAGATCCATCACCAGCTTCATGCCCCTCTCATGGATGCCCGCGAGCATTTCCTTAAAATCATCCATGGTTCCGAATTCATCCATAATATCCCTGTAATCAGAGATATCATATCCATTGTCATCATTTGGCGATTTGTAACATGGAGACATCCAGATAACATCAATCCCCAGGTCCTTCAGATAATCCAGCCTGCTGATCACGCCCCGCAGGTCCCCGATTCCGTCTCCGTTGGAATCCATAAAACTTCTGGGATATATCTGGTAAACAACCGCCTCTTTCCACCATGCTTTATTCATGCTGTTCTCCTCTCAAAATTCTGTTATTCTTTTACCGCTCCATTTGAGATACCGGCAACGATCTGCTTCTGGAACAGAAGAACAATCAGAAGTGTCGGTATGACTACCACAACCGTGGCCGCCGCGATCTGGCTCCAGAACACCGTAAACTGGTCCTTCAGATAACTCAGACGTACCGGCACTGTCTGTATATTCTCATTGATATTCAAGGTACAGGACAGCAGATACTCATTCCATGCAGAAATAAAACTCATAATTGCCGTGGTAAATACGCCCGGCGCAGCAATCGGGAAGATGATTCTCCAGAGCATTCCCCATGTGGAGCAGCCGTCAATTTTTGCCGCCTCTTCAAGCGCCAGCGGTACCTGGTTAAAGTGTGCGACCATGATCCACACAGCACTCGGCAGTGTAATTGTGGAATATGCCAGGCAGACCCAGTATGTATTCAAAATCTTCAGTTTATAGAACATATTAAAAATAGGCCCTACAACGATCATCTGCGGGAACATGGCCACTGCCAGTATCAGTCCCATAAGCAGAGCCTTTCCCTTGAACTTAAATCTGGAGATAATGTAAGCTGACATAGATGCCACAATTACAACATAAAACGTAGTAGCTGCCGACATAACAAAGCTGTTGCCAATAGCACGGAGCATTCCTTTTTCTACAATAACCGTCCTGTAATTTTCCAGTGTGGGATTTTCTGCTATAATACGGTAAGCATTTGCTCCGAAAATTTCCGATTCCGGTTTAAAAGAACTGATCAAGATCCAGAAGAAAGGAAATATTGTGATCATCAGAAAAATTACCACGAAAATCCAGCAGACAATATTAAATGTTTTATTTTTACTCATTTTCCTTCCTCCCCTCTAATCATTATTGATGACTTCCGCGCCCAAAACCTTCACGTAAATCACAGCTATAACGGCAACACAGACTGCCATTCCCATAACCACCACAGAACCATATCCATAATTACTCTGGCTGAACATCAGCTTATACGAGTACACGGAAAGGGATTCTGTACCGTTCCCGGGACCGCCTCCTGTTAAAATTGCAATTAAGTCATATACACGGAACGCATCCATAGTACGGAACAAAAGCGCTACCAAAAGACTTGGCTTAATGAGCGGAAGAGTAATACTGAAAAATGTTTTAAAAGGTCCTGCACCATCTATAGATGCGCTCTCATACAAACCTCTGTCAATGATCTGCAGGCCGGCCAGAAGAAGCAGTGCCATATACGGCGCCGTTTTCCATACATCGGATATTACAACAGATGTCATGGCTCCATTTGCCGTCAGAAGCATGGCTGACTGCTTTGGTATCAGCCCGATAACGGAAAATATCTTTGATATAATACCGTAGCTGCCGTCATACATATAACTCCAGATCATGGCAGATACTGCCGTAGGAATCGCCCAAGGAATCAATGCGATCGTTCGAACAGCGCCGATACCCTTGATTGCTTTATCCATAATCAATGCCAGTATCATGCCTATCACCAGCTCAATCGCCACAGATATAACCGTAAACAACAGTGTATGAAGCAGTGCCTTATAAAATCTTGTATCTGTAAATAACTTAGCAAATCCCTTTAAACCGATAAAGTTAGATGCCACCACACAGTTATCCATGTCATCCAAAATCTTCGGCATACCCTCTCTGTTATACATCTCCAGATCCGCATTCCTGTCGTAGATATCGGTGAGTCTTTCCCTGATATCTTTATTGAATGCCTGTATTTCTTTGATCGTATCAGATGAAACCTTCTTTACGCCCTTAGATCCCTCATACGTTGTCAGCAGTTCATCTACCTCTGCCTTTATTTCCTCAAACTCGGCTACATCCTCGCTGCTGAGTCCTTCTGTAGCCATATCCGTCTCTATAAACCAGCTCACATAACCAAGGTCCTGTGCAAACAATTCCTCATTCAGCTGCTCAGACATATAAAAGCTATTGTACTGCTGATCATTGGTACGGTAATCAAACAGTGTATACACCAGAGATGTAACAATAGGATATATGGAAAATATGCCAATAAAAATCAACAGCGGAAGAATGAACAGGAACTGTTTAAACGTCATTCTTTTAATCATAATCTTCCCTCTTTCCCGACAATAAAAGCGGTTGCAAGACCCCTTTTGATTGCTGCGAATAAAACAAGGGTGCCGTATTAAACTACAGATATATACGACACCCATTTACTCAATGAATCCCCCTGCACCCATGCGGGTGCCTGATCACGGTTACTGTTTCAACAGACCTTCCACTTCTGTGGTGGTTCCGTCCAAATCTGATTCTCCTGATAAGAATTTGTGGATGGAAATCTGCAGTGCATCAGATAGTTCCTCATATTTGTCTGAGGAAGGTCTTGCAATTGTATTTTCCAGGGCTTTCATGAAGCCTTCTTTACCGAGAAGCTGATTCGCTGCCTTTACGTCTGCATCTTCCAATGCATCGTTAAATCCGGGCACATATCCACCCTTGCTGCAGAAGATCCTCTGTCCTTCCAGGGATGTAAAGTAATCCAGGAATTCCCACGCACCGTCTTTATGTTCACTCTTTGCATTCATAGCCAGCAGCCATCCGCCGATACAGGAACCGCCCGGAATTGGTGCGATATCTGTCTGATCCTGTGTCACTGCAGCGCCTTCTGCCCCAAGCAGACCCCATACATACGGCCAGTTACGTGAAAATACCGTATCACCGTTTACATAGCTGTTAGCAGCTTCTGATTCCTGATATACCAAAATATCATCCGGAGTTGCATCGGAATCAACAATCTTTTTCATGGATTCCAGTCCGCCTTTTACATCTGTAAAGTTAGCAGTATACTCGTTTGCGTTGCAGACAAGTCCTTCATACTGATTCGCCTGGAAAGTAAATCCGGTCTTGGTTCCGCCCTGGCCTTTGTATGTCTCTGCCATAGCAAGCAGGTCATCCCATGTGAAATCTCCGCTTCTCAATTTGGCTGCATCCTCCTCGGATACAATATCACTTCTGAAATAGATAACGCCAAAGTCAGGGTACAATGGCAGCGCATAAGTCTTTGCATTGTATGTACCTGCCTGAATAGAACCTTTGTTGTAATTCGCCGGACTTCTCTTTGCCTTCATCATGTAGCTGTCCAGAGCTTCGATATAACCTGCTGCAGCCATATCACCAGCCCAGACCGTATCAATGGAAACCAGATCATATTCAGAACTTCCCGCTGAGAACGCTGTGTTCAGCTGGCTTCTTGTCTGGTCTGTGTCGTTGGAGGCGGTCACCCATTTTACTTTATATTTGTCCTGGGATTTCTCAAAACCCTCGATCACCGCTTCCACAGCGCCGTTGCCATCATCAGAACGGAACAGGGTAATCTCTTCACGGTCACCTTCTGCTGTTGATTCCTTTGTCTCGTTCTCGGCGTCACTGCCCGCGTCATCAGCTTTGTCCGCATCATCTGTTTTGTCTGCGGCTTCCTGCTTGTCCTCACTGCCTGCGTCTGTGGTGGCTTCCTTATCATTTCCGCCACCGCACGCTGCCAGACCAAATACCATGGCTGTACTCAGCATTACTGCTACAATTTTTCTTTTCATTCTTTTTTCCTCCTTTTGTTGGTGTTTTACGATACTTACATAAAATGTCGCATCCTGGCTGTTAGTGTTGTGCAACACCTCTATTGATATAATAAACATTAGCACAATGCCCATTATCTGTAAATAGGTTTTATATAAAACCATCACAATATATAATTTAAACATTGTTCATTTATACATTTTGCACACAACCAATCTTTGTACAGTCATCAAATTACACATTCCCATTTTCTTTTTATCTGACAAATAGATGAACTTTCTGACAACCTCTTGCAATTCTGATAATTTCTGCTATCCTATAATAGAAGTAAAATACGATACTTTACTTATGTCACATTCAGACAAAAACTTTCCTGTAACAGACAGCGCAGGCTGTCAGAATTTGGGGGTAACCGTATGATAACGATAAAAGAAATAGCAAATATAATGAATGTCAGCCCAACCACGGTTGCCAACGTGATCCACGGCCGCACCAGCAAGGTGTCAAAAGAGAACGTGGAACGTATCCAGCAGGCTCTGAAAGAGCACAATTACGTGCCCAAGATGGGGCTGGAAGCTCTGACAAAAGGCAAGACCAGGCTGATCATTGTGGTGATCCATACCACAAAACGCTACACCCAGACCACCGTCGGCGATCCGTTCTACAGCCAGACCATCGGTGTGCTGGAGGAAGAGATACGAAGGGCCGGCTACTATATGATGCTGTATATAGACCGGAACCTTGACAATATTTTCAAGACAGCACTTTCCTGGAACGTGGCGGGAATCATTGCTGTGACACTGTCCAAGACCAACTATGACAAGCTGTGTTCCCTGGTGGACTGCCCGGTGGTGGGAATCGACACTTTTATGGAAGATACCGCCTCACTGCCCGACCAGGGGTATCATGTCACCCTGGATGACATCGGCGCGGGGAAGCAGATGGCAAACTACCTCATCAACACAGGTTTTTCCAATATAATTGTAATCTCAGATGCCAAGATAGGCTCCTCTGCTCTGAGAGCCGCAGGCGCCAAAGCCGCTCTGAAAGAACACGGCATAAGCACTGAAAAACAATGGCACATGGTACTTGACACGCAGAAGAGACGCAGAGACAGCCAGTACAATTCCCTCCTGGCGCTGGCAGGAAAAAAATATGTACTGTTCTGTACGGCAGACCAGCTTGCCTTTGAGGTGATTGGCTATCTGAACGAACACGGCTGCCATGTTCCCCGGGATATCTCTGTGTGCGGATTCGATGACAATCCTTACGCGGAGTTCTGTATTCCCAAGCTGACCACCATGCATCAGGACATTGCCAGAAAGGGAGAACTGGCCTCAGAGCTCTTGTTCCGGCTGCTTTCCGGAGAGAAGGTGGCGGAAAAGGCAATCCACCTTCCCGTGGAGCTGGTAGTGCGGAAAAGTGTCCTTCCGCCGGATTGACAATTTTTTAACCATTTTGAATGCGGTAGATTCAGGTATTTTCCTGTTTTACCGCATTTTTTATGGGTTTTCTCTCTTCCTACACTTTGTAGGAAAACCTTTGAAAAATCCCCCCTTTTTGCGGCTTGTACTTTCTGCACATTTTGGTACAATAGAGTTATAAATTTGTACAGGAGGTTTTGCAAAAATGATAATCATTGGGGAAAAAATCAACGGTTCCATACCGGCAGTTGCAAAAGCCATCGCTGAGAGGGATGCGGAATTCATCAAAGACCGTGCCAGAAAGCAGGCCGCTGCCAATGCCACCTACATAGACTGCTGTGCTTCCGTTCCGGAAGAGATTGAAGTTGAAACTTTAAAATGGATGATCGATTGCATCCAGGAAGTTACAGATCTTCCGATTTCCGTGGACAGTCCCAGTACCGCAGTTTTAAAAGAAGCTTATAAGTTCTGTAAGAGACCGGGTATCTTCAACTCCGTATCAGGAGAGGGCGACAAGATTGACACCATCTTCCCGATCATGGCAATGGAAGAGAACAAAGACTGGGAAGTCATTGCACTTTTAAGTGACGATACAGGAATCCCCAAATCCGCAGCTGACCGTCTCCGTGTATTTGACAATATTATGGCAAAGGCAAAAGAATACAACATCAATCCAAACCGTCTTCACATTGACCCGCTGGTAGAGATGCTGTGTACTTCCGAGGACGGTATTGCCATGAATATCGAGGTAATCGAAACTGTACGTAAACAGTACCCGACGATTCATATTACTGCTGCTATCAGCAACATATCCTTCAATCTGCCGGTTCGTAAGCTGATCAACTACGGCTTTATGATCCTGGCTATGAACGCAGGACTTGACAGTGCCATCATGGACCCCACGAACCGAGATATGCTGGGTCTTGTATATGCTACAGAGGCACTTATGGGCGAAGATGATTTCTGTATGGAATACATCGGTGCTTACCGTGAAGGACTGATCGGACCTGCTCCGAAGAATTAACATTTATGGTGTTCGTGTTGAGGAATGGAATTACTGAAAAGGGAAATAAAAAACTATAAAATATATTTTTTAAGAAATGGGAGGAATTTATTATGAGTAAGATTCAGTCTGTTGCAGATGCTGTTGCTGCTGGAAAAGCAAAACTGGTTGGCGGATTGGTACAGGAAGCACTGGATGACGGATGCCAAGCTGTAGACGTATTGAACGCAATGATCGATGCTATGGGCGTTGTAGGTGAGCGTTTCAAAAACAACGAAATCTTCGTTCCTGAAATGTTAGTTGCTGCACGTGCTATGAAAAAAGGTGTTGAGGTTCTGAAACCGCATCTGGCAAGCGGAAGCGCCGGCGTATGCGGCAAGATGGTAATCGGAACTGTTGCCGGTGACCTTCATGATATCGGCAAGAACCTTGTTGCTATGATGATCGAGAGTGCCGGATTTGAAGTTATCGACTTAGGCGTTGATGTACCTACAGAGAAATTTGTTGAGACCATCAAAGCTAATCCGGATGTTAAGATCGTTGGATGCTCTGCTCTTCTGACCACAACTATGCCTGCATTAAAAGCCACTGTAGAGGCTTTAAATGCTCAGGATTTCCGCGGCAATATCAAAGTTATGGTTGGCGGCGCTCCTATTACACAGGAATTCGCTGATGAAATCGGTGCTGATGCTTACACAGCTGACGCTGCATCCGCAGCTCAGAAAGCAAAAGAGCTGGCATCATAATGAAATTAGCTTAAATCCATATCTGTCATGCATACCCTATAAAGAGGGAGGAGGTACCGTAAGGTGCCTCTTCTCTCTTTTTGCTATATTATTGTCACAATGACATATTTACGTGTCCCCTCCGGTCCACTATAATGAAAACAGATGAATTATTATGTCTATTTTATCTTTTGGAGGAGAACAACGAATGGCTATCAAAAAAGATACTACCGGGAAACTATTTACCCTGCTTACCAATAACAGCATGTACCAGATGAAGGTGGACGATCTGGGATTTCTGGTACATACATGGTTTGGAAAAAGGACACCTATATTTGACTACTCATACCTGAATGTGGGAAGAGACCGGGGATTTTCCGGCAATCCCTATATAGCAGGCGACAACCGCGCCTATTCTCTTGACACTCTTCCCCAGGAATTCCCCACATACGGCAACGGGGACTACAGGGAGAGCGCTGTGCGGATACGCTATGCATCCGGTGCTTCCTCCTGTGAATTCCGCTATGAATCCGCTCAGATCCTGGAGGGAAAATATTCCCTTCCCGGCCTTCCTGCTTTCTACGCGCTTAAGGAAGACACTGCTGACACCCTAGTCATCACGCTGAAGGACAGCACACAGAACGTATATGTACATCTCTATTACGGTGTCCTGGAGGAAAAGGACATTATCACCAGAAGCGTGACTGTGGAAAATAAAGGGGAATCCCCCATTTATCTGGAGCGTATCATGAGCACCTGTACGGATTTCCAGTTCGGAGACTTTGATTTTATCAGCTTCTACGGACGTCACGCCATGGAGCGCCTGCTCTCCCGCACACAGGTCCATCACGGCATTCAGTCTGTTGGAAGCACCAGAGGCTCCTCCAGCCATCACTACAATCCATTTGTGATGCTTGCCGCACAGGGCACTACAGAGACCAGGGGGGAATGTTACGGTTTTTCCTTCCTCTACAGCGGTGATTTTCTGGCTGAGGCAGAGAAGGACCAGAGTGGACAGACCCGCTTCCTCATGGGTATCCACCCGGATAATTTCTGCTATAAACTGGATTCCGGAGAAGCATTCCATGCGCCGGAGGCAGCAATGGTCTACAGCGCAGAGGGAATGGAAGCCGTCAGCCACCGCTTCCACCGCGCGATCCGCAATAACCTCTGCAGAGGTGAGTATAAGAAGGCCCGCCGTCCTGTTCTCATCAACAACTGGGAGGGCACCTACTTTGATTTCACCGGAGACAAGCTGGTGGAAATGGCAGAGCAGGCAAAAGATATGGGAGTAGAACTGTTTGTCATGGATGACGGATGGTTCGGAAAACGTGAAAGTGACAATTCCGGTCTGGGTGACTGGATCGTAAATGAAAAGAAACTGGGATGCACCTTAAAGGACCTCTCCGCCCGCATTCATGCCCTTGGCCTCAAATTCGGCATATGGTTTGAGCCGGAATGCATCTCTGAGGACAGCGACTTATACCGGGCACATCCCGACTGGGCATTCAAGGTTCCCGAGAAATCACCTGTGAGAAGCCGTTACCAGCTTGTCCTTGATTTTTCCCGCAAAGAAGTACGCGACCACATCTACAACATGATGTGTAATGTATTGGACAATGCGCAGGTGGAATACCTGAAATGGGATTTTAACCGCAGTATCGGGGATATTTTCACCATCGCCCTCCCCGCAGACCGCCAGGGCGAGACAGCACACAAATACATTCTTGGGCTTTACGAGTTTCTGGAGAACCTAAACAAACGCTACCCCGGCATGCTCATTGAGGGATGCAGCGGCGGCGGCGGAAGATTTGACGCAGGCATGTTATACTACACCCCGCAGATCTGGACCAGCGATGACACCGACTCCATCGAACGGCTGAAGATACAGTACGGCACCTCCTTCTGCTATCCTGTCAGCACCATGGGCGCCCATGTCTCAGCCTCCCCTAACCACCAGACAGGCAGGGCTGCTTCCCTGAGTACAAGAGCAACAGTCGCTATGGCCGGCACCTTTGGTTACGAACTGGACCCTGCAAAACTGACGGAGGAGGAAAAGGCGGAAGTCAGGACACAGATCGAGACATTTAAGAAATATTATTCCCTTATCCAGGACGGCACCTATTACCGTCTGGCAAGTCCTTATGAAAATGAAGAATATACGGTATGGGAATTTGCCGCGGAGGATAAGAGTGAGGCACTGCTGGGCATTGTCTCCACAAAACTCACTGCAAACAACCTCTTTACCTGCATCCGACTGCGCGGGCTGGACCCGAATGCCATGTACCGCATGGGTGACAAGACCTATTTGGGAGCTGCCCTTATGGAGGCAGGACTCCCCATGCCGGTACCCGAAACGGAATATCAGAGCTGGAACCTGCATTTAGTAAAAGAATCCTGATAAATTCCTAATAAATTTCATATAAAATCTCTCATAACTTAACCGCGGCAGTTTACTGCCGCGGTCTTTTCTGTTATACTTACTCTATAGCAAAATTGGGGGAATGAAAATTGAAAACACATGAAGTAACTTTTATCCGTGAAGGCAAAAGTATTCAGGCAGAAGAAGGCACTACCCTGCTGCAGGCGCAGCGTCAGGCAGGCCTTGACCCGGATGCTCCCTGCGGCGGGCAGGGCACCTGCGGAAAATGCATGGTACACGTGACAAAAGGTCCCGTGACCGGCGTTCTGAAAGCCTGTCAGACTAAGATCACAGGGGATATGACAGTTGACACCCTTGTGAGAGAAAAGGAACATGCTATACTGGCAGAAGGCTTCTCCCGCCCGGTACCGCTCCATCCTCTGCTCCGGTTGGGCAGAATACATATCCGCAAGATAAAACCAGGGGATAATCTGTCTGACTGGGACCGCCTGAAACTGGCGCTGGAGGAATCCTTCGGGGAGAGCATGGAACATCTCAGACCGGATCTTCAAACGGCTTCCGGCCTGTATGAAATGCTCAAAGAGACGGATACCTGGTATGCGGCAGTATCCGGGGATACCCTTCTGGATCTGCAGAAAGATCCCATCAAGGGATATCTGGCCGCATTCGACATCGGAACCACTACGGTAGTAGGGTATCTGATGGATGCACGCACAGGCAGGGTTCTGGCCGTTGAGAGCAGCATGAATCCCCAGGCCCAGTACGGGGCTGATGTCATCATGCGTGCCAACTACGCACTTGAGAACGGAACGGAGAATCTGAGCTCCTGCATCCGCCAGACAGTCCAGTCTATTCTGGACATACTGGCAGAGAAGTCAGGGATCAGCACAGATCGTATTTACCAGACCTGTATTGTGGGCAACACCTGCATGCATCATCTGTTTCTGGGTATATCCCCGGGAGCGCTTGTGCACGCCCCCTATAATCCGGCCATCAGCCAGCTTCTCTTTTTGAAAGCTTCAGACTTTGACCTGCATATCCACCCCAAAGGCCAGCTTATCCTGCTGCCCGATGTGGCAGGCTTTGTAGGCGCTGATACCATGGGATGCCTGCTCTGCATCCGACCAGACCAGCAGGATGAAATCTCTCTGATGATCGACATCGGAACCAACGGAGAGATGGTGCTGGGCAGTAAAGAACGCCTGGCAGCCTGCTCCACAGCCGCCGGCCCTGCTTTTGAGGGAGCCAAGATCGAATGCGGCATGAGGGGCGCATCCGGTGCTGTAGACCATGTGGAATACAGCGACGGAAAATGGAGCTACACCACCGTAGGCGGAGAGAAAGCCATCGGGATCTGCGGTTCCGGCCTTATTGACCTGATCGCCTGCCTGAGAAAAGCAGGTATCATTGACGAGTCCGGTAAGCTTTTATCCGAGGACGGCACAGCCTCCTTTACGCTGGTTCCGGCAGACGAGAGCGGAAACGGCAGCGCTGTTTACTTAAGCCAGAAGGATGTGCGGGAGGTACAGCTTGCCAAAGCTGCCATTGCCGCCGGCATCCAGCTTCTGCAGAAAGAGCTTGGCATAACCGTTGACCAGATCGCACACGTATATATTGCGGGAGCTTTCGGCAACTATATGAATCCTGAGAGCGCCTGTGACATCGGCCTGATTCCCATATCTTTGAAAGACAGGATCGTACCCGTGGGAAATGCCGCCGGAGAAGGTTCTAAAATCGCACTCATCAACAGGGAAGAGCTGTTCTACTCGGATATCCTGGCAAAGGAGATATCTTTTGTGGAGCTGGCCGCTTCTCCGGAATTCCAGGACTGCTTTGTGGATGAACTGGAATTTCCGGAACAATAGAGAATGAAATGATTTGAAAAATGATTGGGGGCTTTTACGTGATCAACTATGAAGAACTGGAGAAGCTGGGACTGGATACCGGCTTCTCCCATATCGCACCATTAAAATGCAGCACCATTGAACTGCTTCCCGAGGTCCGCCAGATGTGCGAAGCCAACACCTGCGGCATGTACGGCAAGCGCTGGAGCTGCCCTCCCGGATGCGGAACTCTGGAGGACTGCCGTGCCAAGATCAACCAGTATCAGGCCGGCATCCTGGTACAGACCGTGGGAGAACTGGAAGATTCCATGGACGGGGAAACCATGATGGAGACAGAGGCCCTGCATAAACAGAACTTCTACGCCATGGAAAAACTGCTCCGCGAAACATATCCCGATATGCTGGCTATCGGCGCCGGCTGCTGTACCAAATGTGAGACCTGTACCTATCCTGACGAGCCGTGCCGCTTTCCCAAGAAAGCATTTTCTTCCATGGAAGCCTATGGCATGCTGGTCACCCAAATCTGCAAAGCCAACGATATGACTTATTATTATGGTCCCTGCACCATTGCCTATACCAGTTGTTATCTGCTGGAATAAAGACTATTTCGTAACGGTTCCGCATTCCGGTCCGTTACACCTTTTCTTTCATTGGAACAGGAGGACATCATGACTACTTTAGAAGAACTTCGTCAGGCAATTGAAAACGGGCATCCTCGTGATGCCCAGTTTCTTGTGTTCAGAGCTTTGGAGGAACATATAAATCCTTCCGTCATCGTTGAGCAGGCCATGGTGCCTGCCATGAAGACCGTGGGGGAATATTATAAACAAAATGATGCCGATATCCCCAAAATACTGGCTGCTGCCCGCAGTGTAAGAAAGGGGTTCGACATTCTGGAAGAAAAATACGGAATCATGGAAGAACGGAGTATAGGCACCGTTATCCTGGGCACCGTTGAGGGTGACCTGCACGATGTAGGAAAAAACCTTGTTGCGATCATGTTCCGCAGTGCCGGGTTCAAGGTCATTGACCTGGGTGTCGACATTCCGGAGAAACAATTTCTGAAGGCAGTCCGCGATAATCCGGAGGTTTCCATTGTATGCATCTCCTCCCTGCTCACCACTTCCATACCGGAAATGCAGCAGGTCGTCAAATCCCTGCGCCGACATGACAAGGAACACCGATTGAAGATCATGGTGGGCGGAGGTGCCGTCACACAGGAATTTGCGGACACCATCGGCGCAGATGCCTACACGGAAACAGCAGTGGATGCCGCGGAAAAAGCCAAGACATTTATCATATAAACGGGGGATCATTTTGAAGTTATCAGCAGTGCTTTTATCTGAAATGATTAATAAAGAATTTCATGTTGTCTCACAGGGTAACCTGGAGACAACTGAGAGTTTTCTGCGTCCATTTTTATTTGAGGATGGTTCCGGTTTCTCCACCGGGCATATCTGCCTTGTGAGAACCGGGGACACGGAGTCCCTTTCTTCCCAGCTCACGGGACCGGTCTTTCTGATCATATCGGGAAACCTGGATGAGACCTTTTCACCGCCTCCGCACCCATATCTTGTTCTCGATGCAAGTTATTCCCTGAGCCGTATCTTTAATTTCATACAGGACCTCTATGACACATACGACAGTTGGGATGAACATCTGAGCACGATCCTGCTGAGCAACGGCAGCATCCGGGATCTCTTAAGCGTATCCCTGGAAATTTTCCATAATCCCCTGTCTGTCATCGGCCTGGATTTTGCACCCGTGGCAAGTGCAGGTACAGAACACATTCCGGAGAAATACCATATGTACTCAGAGGACGGACTCAACATTGAGTACGTCAACGCCCTGGCTCAGGATGAGGCTTATACAAAAATGCAGGAGGCCGCTGACCCTGTATTCTACCCGGGATACATCACAGGACTGAACACCCTGAATATGAACGTAAAACAGGACGGGCACACCACACACCGCCTTGTCCTCATCGAATACGAACATCCCCTGGACAAAGGAAACGGATACCTTCTCTCGCATTTGGCAGGCTATGTGGAATATCTGCTCTACCATGAACAGGCTCCCGCTTCACGCCAGTCGGACGCTCTGCACAAGATCCTTATCACTGTGCTGTCCGACCGCACTGCAGACTATCTGGACATCAGCCAGCGTCTGTCTGCCCTTGGGTGGAGCACACAGCACGACTATCTGTGCCTTATTTTCCAGATCACTTACCTGGATCAGAAAAAGATCACCACAAGAGCTATCTGTAATTATCTGGACAAGCAGTTTCCCTATTCCTGCAGTTTTCTCTTCAAAGAGGAGATCGTGGCCTATTTTAATCTGAGCCGTCTGGAGATGGACGCGGACACAGTGGCGGGCAAACTCACCTATTTTATCAGGGACAGTTTCCTGAAAGCCGGATACAGCCGTCCCATGAAGGGCCACATGAACCTGAGGCGCCAGTATATCCAGGCCAGCACAGCTCTGGATGTGGGAAGCAGGAAAAAGCCTTATCTGTGGATCCATCACTTCAACAACGTGGCTCTGACCTACATACTGGAACAGTCCACCCGAAGGCTTCCCGGCTATATGCTCTGCCATGAGAAGCTTCTGGACCTGCAGAGGATGGACCGGGAACAGAACACGGAGTATATGCTCACACTGAGGACCTACCTGGAAGAGAATCTGAATGCCACACAGGCAGCATCCCTGCTCTTTATCCACCGCAGTACCTTCCTGTACCGCCTGGACAAGATCAAGAACATTCTGGACTCCGGACTGGATGACCCGGAAGAGATTTTTTACCTGAACTTATCTTTCCGTCTTCTGGAGCAGGAGGAGGAGAAAAACTGAGCTACTGTTTTCCCTCCTCCAGTATATAAAAGGAGACAGAGAGGTACAGCCTGGAGCGGAAATCCTCCAGATCTGTCTGTATCAGTTCACCTATCCTCTCCAGCCGGTTCAGAAAAGTACTCCTGTGGATAAACAGCTTTTTGGCTGTCACTGCCGCGTTATACCTGCACTGCAGGTAACAGTATAATGTCTTGTAATACTCTGTATGCATCTTCTCATCGTGTTCTATCAGCTTCAGAATCCCCGGCGCGCATATCTGTTCCGGCTCAAACACCCCTCTCCCGTGAATCAGGATATAGTCAAGGGCATAGTCGTCAAACCTGAAATACCAGGGGGTGGCATCCTTTCTCATGCCCAGCTCCAGGGCAATATCCGTCTGCTTAAACGCATTCTGTATCCCGTCAAATCCCCTGAATTTTCTGCTGATCCCTGCTGCCAGGAGATTTTCCCTGAGAAAATAAGCCAGCTCGGGCTGAAAGTCCGTCATATGAAGCCTGCTGCCGTTCAAAAGTACCATGAGGCTGTCATTATGAGCCACGCAGCAGGTATCTTTCCACTGCTGCTCCATCTGCGGGCACAGGTATTTGTCATACAGGGATTTGTCATATCTGTAGCTTGGGCGCATCTGGATCAGATAGTAGGCATCTTCCTCAGACCAGGATAGATTCCCCAGTGCACTCCGCAGCCTCTCCCCCGGCACGGAGCTCCCCTTTAATGTAAGCCTCAGAAGTTCATGCAGGCTGTCAAGGGAGCGGTCAGCCATATGAAAGGCCCCGAAACGCTCATACATCCGCTCCACATATCCGGCTGCCATGAGAAGTAGATCCTTGTGATACTCATTATTCAGAGGTGATGTGCAGGATACCGCCATCAGCTTGCCGATAAATTTCCCCTCAAAGAAGAGATTCCTGCACAGAAATGTCACCTGCTCCAGCGTATAAGTATACACTCCCGCAAGTGTCATGCTCCGCTGATAGGCGGGATCTGATATAAGCTGGCTCACCATCTGCATGGGAAGAGTGCTGCTCTCATTCATAAATCCATTAGCAAACCTCCCCTCCCTGTCAGCCAAAGCCACATAGGAAAAGCTGGCATCCATCAGCGCAAGAGGCGTCTCAAAAATCCTCCCGAAGCACTCCATCAATTCCCCGAAATCCTGATTCTCCATAAACACTTCCGTCACGGAATACTCCATTTCCTCAAAGTATTGGAATATCTCCTGAAGGTCATTGAGCACCTGCTCCCTGGGTATCCTTTCATCCAGAACAAGCAGGTCTGTATCAATCCGACAAAATATATCATCCACTTCCCCAAAGCAGATAAAAATACAGTCCTTCCATAAGGAGGAATCCAGGCCTATTTTCATAAGTTCCTCATTGAAGATCAGCACCATATGTCCTCTGCAGTCCTGTCCATCCCTGTAGTAGACAGGCCTCTCCACCTTTATTTTACAGGGGTTGCAGGAAATCCGCCTGGCGTCGTACCTTTTTTTCAGATGATAATAAATTTGATAAAAAGTCAATTTCATTTAAAATCACCTCCCTCCTACAAAGTGTAGTGTATTCATACAGAAAAGTCAATTATTTCATCGTATTTACCAGACCTGACAATTCTGTTATTATAAATTTAGTGCAGTTGTTCCATGTCAGCACAGGAAATGTGCAGACCTGCTGAACAGTTACGATTTTGTATCAGTCATGGGGGACAGGCCTTTCCATGACACATCGTTGGGGTTTTAGAAAAGGAGGTATTCACTTTATGTTAACCAGAAGACAGAATTTATTAGAAACGATCCGAGGCGGTCATCCGGACCGTTATGTAAACCAGTACGAGGCACTGGGAATGATTTTCGGCAATCCTTATACCGCTGCAAGTCCAAACCCGGAATACGGCAAGCCGCCTATTAAAAACGCATGGGGCGTTACTATGGTATGGCCGGAAGGAACTCCCGGCGGATTCCCGATTCACGACGAAGAACATATTGTCTGCAAAGATATTACACACTGGAGAGATTATGTAAAAGCACCGCGTCTGGATTATTCCGATGCTGAGTGGGAGCCATTCATCGCTGAAGCGGAAAAAGTAGACCGCAATGAATATTTTGTTACACAGTTTATCGCTCCGGGACTTTTTGAACAGTGCCATCATCTGCAGGAAATCCAGAACGCGCTGATCAACTTCTATGAGGAGCCTGAATGCACACATGAACTGATCGAGTATCTCACCGAATGGGAATTGCAGTACGCTGAGAAAATCTGCAAATATATCAAACCGGATGCCATCTTCCACCATGATGACTGGGGAAGCCAGACTTCCACCTTCATCTCCCCGGATATGTTTGAAGAATTCTTCCTTCCGTCCTATAAGAAGATTTACGGCTATTACAGAGACCACGGTGTAGAAGTTGTGATCCACCATGCGGATTCCTACGCAGCAACTTTGGTTCCGTTTATGATCGAGATGGGAATTGATATCTGGCAGGGATGTATGACCTCCAACAATATCGCTGACCTGATCGCAAAATACGGCGAGAAGATTACCTTCATGGGCGGCATTGACAGTGCGTCCGTAGACCGTCCTGACTGGACACCTGAGCTGGTGGAAAAAGAAGTCCGCCGCGCATGTGAAGAATACGGAACAAAATATTACATTCCGTGTATTACCCAGGGTCTTGGAATCAGTACCTTCCCGGGTGTTTATGAGACAGCCAGTGAAGCAATTGAAAAAGTAAGCAAAGAAATGTTCAAATAGTCAATAAAAGACCGTCCGCATCAGCCCTGAAACTGCTGCGGACGGTCCTGTTTTTTTTAAACTTCCGGCGGCTCTCCGGTATTCCATTCTTCCTCCGGAATCTCCGTTTCATTGTCCAATGCATCCCAATTGATGGAATCCATCAGTTCTTTTGCCTTCTCATAGACGTTTTTTCCAACCAGGATATCTGTCCCAAAAGTACCTGAAGTGCCGGCAACAATAGTGAGATATCCGCCTATGCTGTTTCCCTGCGCTATATAAGGAATGTTATTTTCATCCAGCAGTCCGGTCAGCGCTTCTCTCTCATACACACCATAGACTGTTCTGAGATTCACCATCTCAAATTCATCTTCCTGCTTCTTTTTATGAAACATATACCCTCCTGTCAGACTATTCTCTCCAGTCTTTGTTTACAGGTACGCCTTTGCGGAAATATTCCTTATCCTCATCTGTGATCTGCCTTGCAACGCGGCATGGTGTTCCGAAGGCAACCACATTGTCCGGGATATCCTTGGTGACCACGCTGCCAGCGCCGATGACCACGTTATTGCCGATCGTAACACCCGGCATGATAACCACATTTGCCCCAATCCACACGTCATTTCCGATATGCACAGGAAGAGAGAACTGGGTGCCATCTCTTCTGTATTCCCCGTAAACCGGATGTCCGGTCACACAGATGGATACATTCGGTCCGCACATAACATAATCCCCGATAAAAACATCCACATCATCCACAACCACGAGTCCGTAATTGGCATAAAAATAATTGCCTACGTGGGTGTTGCAGCCATAGGAAAAATTCACTGGTGACTCGATCCACACCTCATCCCCCATAGAACCAAGTATCTGCTGCAAAAGCTCCCGTTTCCGTCCGTAGTCAGACGGATTTGTCTGATTGTAGGCAAATGTCAGCTCTTTGCCGTGTTTTCTCTGCCTCTCGATCACTTTCTCATAGGCAATATCTTTTTCATCCTTGTGCCCGTATTCCCGGTATAAAAGACCGCTTTTCATCTGCTGTTCCAATGACATATGTGTAATCCTCCTGTATGTCCGCTTTTTGTAACTGTTCATTCCGGCCTGCGCGTTTGCCGGGCTGACCGTGCATGAATGATTACCATTATTCTATCATTCTTTTTGCATAATGTCACGAAGCAGCTTCCAGTAAATCGGAGAATGTGTTCAGATTATACGTCGCCCTTCCGCATTTGACCGCGTCACCGATGGCTGCACAGTCCATGTGTCCTCCAAACGCCGCTTCCAGTCCTGATTCCGCATCCTCCACCACAAGACAGTCCTGAGGCTGCAGGTTCAGATACTCTGCTGCTTTCAGGAACACCTCCGGGTCCGGTTTGGAGCGGGAAATATTGTTGCCGTCGGAAACCGCATCAAAATATCCGGAAAGTCCCAGACGTTCCAGGATAAATCCCGCATTCCTGCTGGATGAACCGATTGCCAAAAGAAGCCCCCTGCTTCTCAGCGCATCCAGTGTCTCCTTCACCTGCGGGTCCAGGTCAGCAGTTGTCATATTTTTCAGAAGTTCACGGTACAGGTCATTTTTTTCTGAGGCATAGCGGACTTTCTCCTCCTCTGTCATCTCACCATCGTATTTTTCCAGAATGATCTCAAAGCTCTCCATCCGGCTCACACCCCTAAGTCTGTTGTTGATCTCCTCATCAAAATAGATTCCCAGCTTATCCGCCAGCTTCTTCCATGCCTGGTAATGGTATTTGTCTGTGTGGCAAATCACACCGTCCAGGTCAAAAATAATTCCCTTGTATTTCATGGCCTCTCTCCTTATCTCTCAATCTCAATGGTATCTTTCAGAAGGTACTTTGTACCGAATACGGTTATCTCCCTGGGTTCTCCCTTTTCCAGCGTAAACACAGACTTATCCCTGCCCACGCAGACCTGGATATGACTGCCTCTGTAGCTGATCTTAAAGGTATAAGATTCCCATTTGTCAGGAAGTACAGGCGCAAAGCAGATGCCTGTCTCTTTCAGCCGAAGGCCGCCGAATCCGTACACCACAGCCATATAATTTCCACCCATATTTGCTGTATGGATACCGTCCTTTGTGTTGTGGTGCAGGTTGAACAGATCCAGCTTCGCGCTGTCACCGAAATAGTCATAGGCCTTATCCTTCAGTCCCAGCCTGGATGCCACAATACTGAAAATACATGTGGAGAGGGAAGAGTCATGGGTCGTCACATTCTCATAGTACGCAAAGGATTTTCTGATGGTCTCCAGGTCCTGCGCATCCTCATAGATAAAATGCGCCAGCACGGTATCTGCCTGTTTACACACCTGATAACGGTACAGGCAGAGCGGGTGATAATGCAGAAGCAGAGGGAACTTGTCCGCAGGTGTACCCTTGATATCCCACACCTCTTTTTGAAGGAAAGAGTCATCCTGGGGATTGATGCCTGTCTCTTCGTCATACGGCAGATACATCTGTTCCTCCGCTTTCTTAAACTCCCGGATTTCCTCAGGCTTTAACCCTATTTTTTCAGCCACCGGAGCAAGCTTTCCGGCCTCCCCCAGCAGTTCATAAAAACGCACGGCCCAATGAAGATTATACTGGGCGCCTGCATTGGTGTAGTAATTGTTATTTACCAGACACGTGTATTCATCCGGACCTGTCACATCATTGATGTGGAATTTTCCCCTGTGGAAATTCCCCGCATCCATCCACAGCCTTGCCGTCTCAAAAATGATCTCAGCGCCCTTTTCCGCCATCAGGTCCAAATCCCCGGTGGCCAAATAATAAGCCACCACCGCATAGGCAATATCCCCGTTAATATGATACTGCGCAGAACCTGCCGGGAAAAATCCGGAGCACTCAGAACCGGAAATTGTTCTCCACGGATAGAGAGCTCCTTTTCTGTGCCCCATGATTCGGGCATTTTCCCTGGCTGCATCCAGGATACTGTACCTGTACGCGATCAGGCTGGCGGATATCCGGGGATTTGTCAGGGTAAAAAATGGCTGCATATACATTTCTGTATCCCAGAAATAATGCCCCTCATAGCCCTCACCGGAAAGTCCCTTTGCGGCTATATTACTGTGCTCATCCCTGCCCGCTGACTGGAGAAGCTGATAGAGGTTATATCTGACAGCAACCGCCAGGTCATCGTCCCCCTCTATATCCAGCGCTGACTGTGCCCAGAACTCATCCAGGTATTCTCTCTGCTGCCTGTACCATTTTTCAAGGCTGACAGACAGCGCCCTGTTCATAGCATTTTCCGCTTCCTTCCTGCAGTCTTTGTATCTGAGGGAATCCGTAAACACTGTATATTTCACCAGCCGGACTGTCTCACCCTCCCTGATATCTGTTTCCATTTTTCTGGTGACAGAGTGTCCTTCCTGCACGGAATTCTCCCGGCAGACTGCACCGGTTCCGCATGAAAGTACATCCTTTACCGCCGTACACACGGTAAGCCCGGAAGTAACAGTCTCTGTGACAAGATAAGACACCCCGTCCTTCACCTCTGCACTGACCGGGCGCAGATGCTGAAAGCTTTCACCGGCAACCCTCGGATCATTGGGGTTACAGTAATTCTTCACATCCCCGTTATGTACAGAAATAAATTCCAGTGTCCCGCTGAAATTCAATGCCTTTACCTCATAGGATATGGTGAAAAGCGGAAGAAGCAGAAAGGATGTCATTCTCCTGATGGTGATCTCCACTCTGTGCCCCCCCGGAGAGCGCCACACTACCTGTCTCTGCGTGAATCCATTCTGCATATCCAGGCTTCTGCTGCTTTTTTCCACAGTCCCCTCAAACATACAAAAGGTCTCCCCCTCAATCTTCAGAAAGATAGTCTGGGTATCTGCCACATTCAGCATTGTCTGCTTTTCCTCAGCCAGCCCGCAGAGCTTTTCGGCCTGAGACATTTTGGCAATATCATAGAATCCGTTGATATAAGACCCCCGGATCGTATCATACCCCTGAGCATATCCCTCCTCAAAGTCAGAGCGGACCCCAATATAGCCGTTGGCATTGTGAAAGACCGTCTCATTTAAAAGACACTGCTCATTGTCAAGCCCTATGTCCTCAATCTGGTAAACCCATTTATTCATTCTGTTCTTCCTTTCTCTGTAAGATTTATTTCTGTTCTTTTCTTGTCATCATTCTAGCAACAACTTTTTTTATTTTCAATGGTTTTATGCAACACCATTAAATTACATAATAACCTTATTTTTATTTTAGCATAATAACCAAATATTTTTTCCGAAATATACAGTTTCCATAAACATTACACATCTATTTATCACCGGTCTGTCTATTCGTTCCCTTTTCATTGAAAACATTCTTCCAAAGCATTATAAAAATTGATTTTTTCCCTTATATCCTCTATACTTATAATTATATATCTCACCAACAAATAAAATGGGAGGCATACGATGAAAAGACTTTTTGCCTTGATGCTGAGCATTATCATGCTTTTATCCATATCCGTACCCGTTTATGCCAGAGAACCGCGAAAAGTCACGGTAGCCTTTCCCAATCTGGCAGACAATCGTCTCTATGTTGTCAATGAAGACGGAAGTCTTGGCGGCATGATGTACGAATATTTTGAAAATCTGGGAAAATGCGCCGGATGGGACATCCAATATGTAGTGGATGATATGGAAACGCTGTTTGACAGTTTTCTTAACGGGGATATTGATATTATGGGTTCTACCGGCTATTCAGAGGGTATGGATGAGTACGCGGATTACCCCTCATTATCCAGCGGCTTTGACTACACCTGTCTGGTGGTACAGAATGACAATATAGACATTACCTCAGGGGATTTGACCTCCCTTGACAATAAAACCGTGGCGATCAGCAGTACACAGGAAAAAAACGGGAAAGAAAAGGTTCTGGAGGACTTCTGCGACAGCAATCAGATTCATCTGGATATAAAGGTATATGAATCCCACCTCGATTACTTTAACGCCCTGAAAAACGGAGAGACGGATATGATCCTGATAGGCAGTGCAGCCCGTGGATCCGATATGCGGATCGTCACACGTTTTGCCGACTCTCCCTATTACACGGTCGTATCCAAGGACAAACCGGAAATACTGCGTGAGCTCAATGCTGCCCTGTACACCATGCATGCCATGTCCCAGGACTATATGGACCAACTGGAAAACAAATATATGAAAGGCAATGACAGCCTGGCAAATGCCTTTACCGCTGAAGAGAAGACATATCTGAGAGAAAAGGGAACCCTGACGGCTGTTCTTCCGAAAACATCATACGGGGCCTCAGACAAGCTGGGTGTCAATGGGAACTATAGCTGTCTGGACGCTGATATTGCCCAATATTTCTGCAGTGAGATCGGCATTTCCGTCAATTATATCGTTACGGACACCCTGGATCAGGCCATTGAAATGGTAAAAGAAAAAAAGGCAGATTTTCTTCCCCTTATGATCACCCATCCCGGCAGTGAAGACACCTACAGTGAACTGCAGCTCTTTCCCTATAATACACCGGAACAGATGCGTGTCACTGCCAATCCATCTTCCAACAAGCCTGTACTTGTCCTTCCCCAGTATGAACAGAATCTTCCTGAAATGGATGCCCTGCTGGATGATTATGAAAAGGTATTGTACTGCAGCAGCGCCGTAGAATGTCTGGAGTATGTGTCAGAAGGACGTGCCACTGAAACCATACTGGATAATTTTGCTGCCCAGTATCTTCTTATGGAGAGCAGCTACCCGAACCTCTCCATAACCCCCACTGACCTGAAACTCACCACCATGACTCTGGCCGCCCCGGCATCCGCTGATACAAACCTGCTCACCATACTGGAAAAAGCAGTGCTGAATATGAATGCTTCGGAAATTGATGATACGGTTTACCAGCGCATGATCACAGAACAGACAAATGCGTCTGTCACCTTAACCGCTTTCTTTAAAAAGCATGTGATCTCCATATCTGCAGCCCTTCTGGCTGTGATCGTATTTATCCTGTCCTGTATCGCGGTTGTTTTAATATCCCGCGTACGGCAGAAAAGCATGCAGGAGACACTGGCTGAAAGAGAACGCAGTGAGAAGGAGCTCAGCCGTGCCCTGGAACGCGCCAATGTTGCGACTGAGGCTAAGACCAGATTTCTGTCAAATGTATCACATGAGATGCGTACACCCTTAAACGGCATATCAGGAATGCTCACCCTGATGCAGAACGAGGAATCTGCACAAAAGAATAAAGAATACCTGGAAAAAGCCAGAATATCCTGCAGCCAGCTTCTTTCCCTGATCAACTCCGTTCTTGACATGTCACGGATAGAAAGCGGCAGAGAGACACTTTCCCCGGAAAGCTTCCATATGTCCACCATTTTGGAAGAACTGCATGCCATGCTCAGCATACAGGCAGAATCCAGAAATATCCGTATGGACATTAACGGAGCCTCTATCCCGGACAGAACACTTATCGGCGACTGCGTCAAGCTGAAACAGATATTATCCAATGTGATCGTAAATGCCATTAAATTTACACCTGAAGGCGGCCGGATCACCCTCACTGCAGAAGAAAAGGCCCCCAATGGAAAAGGTGAGATCCTCTACCTGTTTGAATGCAGGGATAACGGCATTGGTATGACCAAGGAATTCATGAAAACCATGTTCCAGCCCTTCTCCCGCTCAGTGGAGGCGGACAAAATGCAGATAAGCGGAACGGGTCTTGGCCTGTCCGTGATCAAAGGTCTGGTAGATTTAATGCACGGAACCATAGATGTAGACAGTCAAAAGGGGAAAGGTTCTGTTTTCCGCATCATTCTTCCCTTCCCTGAGGAGCCTGATATAAAGGAGGAATCTTCTGCCGAATCAGAAAGTCAAGAGGAGCCCAAAGATTCAGCTGCTCTTCTGCAGGGAAAACGAGTCCTTGTCACAGAGGACAATGAACTGAATCTGGAAATCACGGAACAGTTCCTCGAGATCATGGGGATAGAATCCAGCCCTGCCCGTGACGGTGCCGAGGCAGTGGATATGTTCTCCTCCTCCCCGTCAGGTACCTTTGATGCCATTCTCATGGATATCCAGATGCCCAAAATGGACGGGTATGAGGCCACAAAAGCCATCCGGAGCCTTCCCAGGGAAGATGCCGCCTCAGTTCCCATTATCGCCATCACAGCGAACGCATTCCGGGAGGACATGGAACGGGCACTTTCCTGCGGTATGAATGACCATCTCTCAAAACCTGTAGATGTGAAAAAACTGCAGGAAATCCTTATAAAATACTGCTGCGGCAGGGAATAAAAAACAGGGTGTGTGAAATCCGAAATTTCACACACCCTGTTTTTTTATACCGACATGGGAAGAACAAAGAAATACATGACAATAAAGTGACATAAACTTCCGCCCATAACAAACAGATGAAATATCTCGTGGGAACCGAAATTCTTATGGTTTGCATTGAAGATCGGAAGCTTCAGCGCATAAATGATACCTCCCACTGTATATATAATGCCGCCTGCCAGAAGCCATCCGAAACCCGCCGGTGACAGCGCCCGGACAATGGGTACAAAGGCGAACACACAGAGCCAGCCCATTGCAATATAGATAACAGAAGAAAACCACTTGGGACAGGTGATCCAGCAGGCTTTGATCAGAATTCCCACAATCGCTACCAGCCACACTGCTGTACAAAGGATCGTCCCCGTCCTGCCGTGAAGCACGATCAGACAGATCGGCGTATAACTTCCTGCTATGAGAATAAAAATCATCATGTGATCCATCTTGCGCAGACGCCGGTTTACCTTTTCCGTGGAATCAACGGTGTGGTAAATAGTACTCGCCGCATATAACAGGATCATGCTCAGCATAAAAACACTCATTGCGATTATATGGATGCTGTCCGGTTCCCTGGCTGACCTGATCAGCAGCGGAGCCGCTGCCAGCACTGCCATCAGCCATCCGATAAAATGTGTAATTGCGCTGCCCGGTTCTTTGATCTTCAGTTTCATAACATCACTCCTCACTTTAATTATACATATAGTATGTACTTCACCTGCATTTGGTATTCTTAAATATTATATGTAGTTTTAATTACTACGTTTTGATATTTATTATACTACTACTCATCTACGCATATTGCAACCCTTTTTTATAAATTTTTTCTAAAAGTACAAAAGGAGCCCGGTATTAAACCGGACTCCAGCACTGAATTTATGCAAGCCATAAATATTCATACGGCCCAAGTACAATATTATCCCACAGAGGGACTGTTTTTCCCTGAATCAGATCGTGCAGTTCCCAGGGAAGCCCGAACCAGTTTACAGCATTGCAGTTTACCACCTGTCTCTCCTCGCTGAAATTGGCAAGGACCAGCATTTTATCCTCCCTGTGGAAAGCAAACACTGCTTTATTCCCTGTATCAATGGGTATGGAGGATATATTGGAGGCGAATATGGGATTTTCCTTCCGCACCCGAATCATTTCCCTGATACTGCTGAAAAGGATTCCCTCCACAGTGCCCATATCATGTCTGTTCCCTGCTTTCTCCCAGTCCATAGGTGCCCGGTGCAGCCAGCGGGAATCATGGGCAATGGTCTCATCCTTCTTGTAATCCCACCAGTTCAGGGTTCCGATCTCATCACCGCTGTACAGAAGAGGGATTCCGGTATAAGAGATGATCACACTGTTTAAAAGCAGGATCCTCTTGACCGCCAGCTCCAGCTTATAGCGGTCTTTCTTCAAAATAGCCTCCTCAAGACCGCACAGAGATGCCATTGTGCCGCTGTTTCTCGCGTCCAGCGTCTCAGGATTGAACTCATAGAGCTCCCCCTTTGCAAAGCTGCCGGGGAATTTTCCTTCCATGAATTGAATGATAAACTGCTTATGAGCCTCGGGGTCCATCCCCAGATCCCTGATGATATCCTTCTCAAATCCCCATCCGATGTCATCATGGCATCTTGCATAATTGATCCACACCCCATCCTTTGGCGTGCCGTAATCAATAGACATGGAACGCTGCATCAGCCGCACATCCCTGGTTGCAAGCGAGTTCCACAGAAGCACCATAAGAGACGCATTGTACATGATATGGCATTCCTTCTCCTCAGGTGTGCCGAAGTATTTTACAATCTCATGAGGCTCTACGATAGCTTCCCCCAAAAAGACAACAGAGGGGCATACCTCCTCTATAATCATCTCATACATTTTCAGAAGTGTGTGCACCTGGGGCAGGTTCATGGATGAGGTTCCCAGCTCCTTCCACATATAAGGGATGGCATCCAGCCTGAATATGTCAATCCCTTTGTTGGCAAGTGTCAAAAGCACCTCAGCGATACGGTTGAACACGTTGGGGTTCTTATAGTTCAGATCCCACTGGAATTCATAGAAACGTGTCATGACAAACTTTCCAATATCCTCATAGTAGGTAAAATTCTTAGGCGCGACGGAAGGGAAGATTTCCGTCAATGTCTTCTCATACTCGGAAGGAATGCCGTAATTGTCGAACATATAATACATATCTTCGTATCCCGGCTCGTTTTTCCTGGATTTCAAGGCCCACTCATGTTCCTTAGCCGTGTGGTTCAGCACAAAATCAATACAGGTGCGGATCCCCTTTTTCTTCAGTCTGTCAACCACGTGCTCAAACTGCTCTGTGGTGCCGAATTTCTTATCCACGTTCAGATAATCGGACACTGCGTATCCACCGTCATTCTGGCCCTCTCTGGACTGCAGGAGCGGCATAAAATGCACATAAGTCACACCCAGGTCTGCCAGATAATCGATCCTCTTTTCAAAGCTGGACAGATTGTCTGAGAACTTGTCCAGATACAGCATCATTCCCACCATTTTCTCTGAAAGATACCAGTCATTTCCCTTTTTATCCTGCTTTTTCAGCGCAGTGCTTCTGCCTGCCCTGGCCTTCTCCATAATTTCCATGAGCTGGTCAAAGAAAAACTGGGTGATCCCGTTCTCCCCATACAGCCCAAAATAGTATGTGCGCAGTTTATCCATAGACATAATATTCTGCTCCTTTCACATGCATTACTGATATGAATTTTTCTCTCTATGCGTTTCTTCCTGCAAAATAACCGCTGGATGTAGCCTCCCGAATCCTTCCTGTCTTTCTGCAGTCTCCCACTGCTATAAACTCTATTCCCAGGTCATAGCAGGTTTCCCGCAGCCTGTTTGTCTCCATATCCTTTGGACGCACACCTGCTGCAATGAGGACAGTATCTGCTTTGAGCATGGTTTCCTCCCCGTCTTTATTTTTTACTGCTGCCCCTTCGTCTGTGATCCTCACACAGGAGTGTCCCGTCAGGACAGGTATCCTGTAAAGTGCTATTTTTTCATCAATCATCTGTTTCAGCCCGCCATCAGCTTCCCCTGCGATAACATCCGTCATCTCCACAATAGTCACATTCTTTCCATCCTGCGCAAGGGCGATAGCCTCCTCACATCCCATAAGTCCCCCGCCGATAATAACCGTATTATTTCCCGGAACAGCTCCCAGCTTATGCATGGATGCGGCAAATATAACATTTCCATGATCAATACCCTCGATCGGCGGAATGAATGGTTCACCGCCCACAGCACTTATAACCAGGTCAGGCTCCAACTCCCGGATAAGTTCAGGTGTCACTGCCGTGTTCATACGGATCTCAGCCTGACTGTTCTGTACGCGGCTGATAAGGGAATCCCTGAACATGCGGATATCATGCTTGAATTCAATATGTTCGGAATAGCTGAGGGTCTTCCCAAGGGAATCACTGGACTCACATAAGACAACACTGTGGCCCCTTTCCAGTCCGCCAAGTGCCGCCTGCATTCCTGCCGGTCCCCCGCCTGCTATTAATATTTTTTTCTTTTCATTTTCGAAAGAATTTTCCCTGGCAATCTCACGAAGCCTTCCCATGACAGGATTTACAGAACAGTAGACCACTCCATTCGGATAGGGTACATAAGGTATAAGTGCCCCGCTGTTGCAGCGCATACAGCGGATACAATGGGCTATTTCACAGCTTTTCCCCTTCATTGCCTTTTTAGGAAGGAATGGATCTGCTATCATCTGGCGTCCCATGGCAACCATATCCACCTGTCCCTCCTCCAGCAGTTTTTCCATATACTCAGGATCTGACAATCCGCCAATACCGGTGACCGGAACACTGACTGCTTTTTTTATAGCTGCCGCATACGGTATATTCACACCATTTGGGAAAAATGGGCCGGGGAACATGCGTACCATAGTAGCGGGATCATGAAAGCTTCCCACTGATACATGGAAGGAATCCACCTTATCCTCGATCATATGAGCAAAGACAGCCATTTCCTCCTCTTCCAGTCCCCCTTCAATCAGCTCTGAACCAGAAATACGGTATTCTATCGGAAAATTCCTTCCGCACCGCTCCCTCACCCTGTCCAGAACCATAATGGGAAAACGGGCACGGTTTTCCAGGCTTCCGCCGTATTTGTCTGTCCTCTTATTATTAAGCGGAGAAAGGAATTGGTCAAGGAGCCAGCCGTGTCCCCCGTGTACCATTACCATATCAACACCTGCGAATTTTGCCATGAAAGCTGCCTCTGCGTAGGCGTCCGCAATTTCATTCATCATATCCTCTGTCATCTCTTTTACCTCTGCCCCGTAATGGTTGACAGAGGGTGATGGCCCCCATACTTCCCCGTCTTCAGGCAGATAGGCCGGATGTGCTCTCCTTCCGGAGTGCACAAGCTCTATGGATACAAAGGTATCATACTGATGCACACTGTCAACCAGCCGTGTCAGGGACGGAAGCAGGCCCGGGTCATCCAGATGGGCCATTCGCGGATGACATGCATCCGTACGCGAATGAACCCCTGTCTCCCCAATGGTAAGGAGAGCCGCACCGCCTCTTGCCAATGTGGTATAAAAATCAATGTTGTCCTGTGCAAAATACCCCTTTTCCTCTCCTCTGCCTGTGATCGTCATCGGAGATACACATATTCTGTTTTTTAATGTCAGCGGCCCTATTTTCACGGGGCTGAATAAATGTGGATAATGCTTCATAATTCCTTCTCCTTTTACTCGGTCTGCTCTGTACAGCAAAGCAGAATGTTATATCTCCATCTTACACCAGAGGGCTTCCAATAACAATAAAGAGTAATATTTCTTCATACAAAAAACAAGAGGCCCATACAGGCCTCCCGCTATAGCAATATGAATTCATTAAGTGAGGATTAATAATTTTCAACTTTTCTTTCAAAGTATGCCTTAGGATGAGCGCATACCGGACAGATTTTCGGAGCCTCCTCTGCTTCATGTACGTAACCGCAGTTTCTGCACTTCCATCCTAAAGGAGCATCTCCCTTGAATGTCTTGTCTGCCTTATAGCTTTCAAGAAGTTTTTTGTAACGTCTCTCGTGCGCAGCTTCCACTTTTGCAACGCCCTCAAATTTCTCTGCCAGATCTTCAAATCCTTCTTCTCTGGCTTCCTGAGCCATACGTGCATACATATCTGTCCATTCAAAGTTTTCACCTGCTGCTGCATCTTCCAGGTTCTGGGCAATATCATGGATACCATGAATCTCTTTGAACCACATCTTTGCGTGTTCTTTTTCCTGGTCTGCTGTCTCCAGATATAAAGCAGCTAACTGCTCATAACCGGCTTTTTTTGCTGCAGATGCGTAATATGTATATTTATTTCTTGCCTGTGATTCACCGGCAAATGCGTCCCATAAGTTTTTCTCTGTTTTTGTTCCTGCGTACTTTGACATATTAAAACCCTCCATAAAATTCTGCAAACAAGCGACTGTTTATTTTTTTTGCAGAACCGGACGTCTGCCGGCTCTGCAAAATAATATTTCAATTAACCGAAGTATCTCTTTAACAGACCTTCAAATGCTTTTCCGTGACGAGCTTCGTCTCTGGCCATCTCATGTACTGTATCATGGATAGCATCCAGGTTAGCAGCTTTTGCACGTTTTGCCAGGTCAAACTTACCTGCTGTTGCACCATTCTCTGCAGCAACACGCATTTCCAGGTTTTTCTTTGTGCTGTCTGTTACAACTTCGCCTAATAACTCTGCGAATTTAGCAGCATGCTCTGCTTCTTCGTAAGCAGCTTTTTCCCAGTATAAACCGATTTCCGGATATCCTTCTCTGTGAGCTACTCTTGCCATTGCCAGGTACATACCAACCTCTGAGCACTCGCCTTCAAAGTTAGCTCTTAAATCAGCAATGATATCTTCGCTTACGCCCTGAGCAACTCCTACAACATGCTCTGCTGCCCATGTCATCTCGCCTGCCTGCTCTGTAAATTTATCAGCACCTACGCCACATACTGGACATTTTTCCGGAGCTGCATCGCCTTCATAAACATATCCACATACACTACATACAAATTTTTTCATAATACTCATTCTCCTTTTTGATTAAATATTTTGTTATTTATTGGTTTTTTTGATAACAGTAATGATTACTGTTTCAATGTAACATACTTGACAATTTTTGTCAACTAGTTTTTTTAATTTTTTTTGCTTCCAGACATTCTTTACAAATTCCGTAAAAAGTAGTCATATGACCTGTTATTTTTCCGTCAAAACCCTCGGCCACTTTTTCCTTCATACAGTCAAATTCGCTTGCCTCTATGTCTGTGATGTTGTGACACTGGGTGCATATAAAATGACTATGAGGTTTTGTATTACAGTCGAATCTGTCCGGTCCGTCCCCTGTTGTGATCTTGGCGATCTCACCCAGGTCAACCAACAGAGACAGGTTTCGGTATACCGTTCCGAGACTGATATTCGGAAACTCGGCTTTGATCCCTGCATATACAGTATCGGCCGTAGGATGCTCCCTGCTGTTCATCACGAACTCACGGATGGATTCCCGCTGACGGCTGTACTTCAATGTTGCCATCGCACCCTCCTTTCAATAACAATAATTGTTACTGATATAACTATACAATACTTAACTATTTTTGTCAAGAATAAATTTATAAAAATTCCGGCTGTAATAAAAGCCGGTTTTTGTAGAATACTTCTGAATATTATTTTTGTGTACTTTTTATGCTGATATTGCCCATTATATGTCCTATAATGAATATGCTGTCGACCCTTTCCAGCAGGAAGGAGGTGCATGAATGGACTACATAATAAATTTAATAATTTCGGTTATGGCCGGTATTATCACATATTTTATCGGCAAATGGTTGGACCGAAATAAAAAAGACAGCTAACCAAAGCGAACCCCTACGGACCGACACTCCGTGGGGGTTCTTTTGTGCATTTCTTGGACTACATATTTTATTCATCTCAATCATATTCTATTTTTTAAGAAATGTCAATACTATTTGCAACAAAACACTTTGCATCAGCATCATTACCAAATTCTCTCATTCAATACCAAAAAGATTTTGTTAAACACTACCGAATTAACCATTCGCCTATCCCATCATCTGGCATCCAACGCATTCAGCGTATACTCATGTATCGCTTCCCTCCTGAACTTATCAGACTCCAATATATGTGAGAACAGTATATCCACCATAACCAAAATGGGAAACTGTGGGGAAATGGCCTTTCCTTTTTCCAGGTTCTCCTTCACGGCAAACAGCAGAATCTCATCGCAGTAACCCAAAAACGTCTTATCTTTCCTTGACGTCATGAGAATCGTGGTCGCGCCTCTTTCTTTAGCTGCCTTCAGAGAGGTCATTACCTCTTCTGTCCTGCCGCTGACGCTGATTCCAATGACCGCGCATTCCTCATCCAGCAGTACAGAGTTGATCTTCATAATATGTGTATCCGTCACTGCCTCCACATTGACACCTATACGCATAAAACGTATTTTCATTTCCGTTCCCACCAGACCGGAACTTCCCTTACCATATACATATACCCGTTTCTTTTCGGATAATACATTGACAATACGCTTCATCTGTTCTTCATTTACCAGGGAATAACTCTTGTTCAAAAGCTCCTGGTAAGTGTTCAGTACCATTTTTGTCTGGTCATTACTCACGGGATAATTCCGCACAGTACCCTGTTCATAACAGAACAAAAATTCCCGATATCCTTTATAGCCACATTTCTTTGCAAACCGGGACAGGGACGCCTCCGACACGTACAGACGGCTTGATACACTCTTGGATGACAGATCTATCTTCTCTGTGTTGTTGATAAAAAAATCAGCGATTGTCTTCTCCAGAGGTGTAAAGCTGTTATAAATTGATTCTATATGAGGAATGATGTTTTTTTCATACTGCTCCATACGAGCACCTCCATTCTATCTGTCCATGCGGCAGGCTGACCTGTCTAAGAATGTCTTCCGCGGAAATGATAAAATGCCCCGAGCATTCCGGCCTGATTTTTATTTTCCGCAAATGCCAGTCTGGTATGAGACGCCACTGACGGTATCAAATACTTATCCAGGCTGTTTCTTATCCTGTCATACAGATATTCCTTCTGGGCCATGATTCCGCCACCCAGAACCACAACCTCAGGGTTGATAACATAACAGATATTTGCAATACCCATCCCCAGCACATCCACCATCTCATCAATGGCACGGATACAGTCTGCATCCCCCTGTTTCGCATGTTCAAACACATACCTGCCGTCAATGCTGTCAGGGTTCAGATTCTTGTATTCCGCCGTCTTTTTCACCAGGATGCTGCTTGCGCCCATATCCTGGAACTCACCTCCGGGAAGGTGCATATATCCAATCTCACATCCGCTGCCGGAAAATCCGTGGAATACCTGGTCATCCATCACAATCGCACCGCCGATCCCTGTTCCGATGGTAAGGCACAGGCTGATCTTACTGCCCCTGGAAGCGCCTGCAAAATTTTCCGCAAGCCCGGCGCAGTTCACATCATTTTCCACTTCACAGGGGAGATGGAACTTTTCTTCCAGTGTCTTTTTGATCTCTGTTCCCGTATATTCCGGAATCAGCGGGGCGGAATGTGTAATTCTGCCCTCTTCGCAGTCCACCATGCCGGCTGTGGAGATACAGATTCCTGCAGGACTGTAATCCACCAGATAATCTTCAATAATCTTCACTGCCTTTTTCATAATTCCCGGTCCGCCATACTGCATAGCCTCTGTCGGCATCTCGCCAGTCACAAGAAATGCCGCATCTTCCTGTATTATACCATACTTTATAGAAGTACCGCCAATATCTATACAAATATATTGCTTCATATGCATGCTCCTTATCATTATTCTCTCAGCCGCATTCCCTGCAGCATAAAAACGTGACAAAAGGGAACTGTAATGTCACATACCCGCGGCCTTTACAGTTCCCTATATTGTACCATGAGTTCTGCCCCACAGTCTTTAAAGAATCATGGATTATTTGATTTTTATCTTAAATATAGCTTTCTTAATGACAGCCGGACCGTCAACGGCAACTGCTGTCCTGTGGGCATCTTTCGGATAGCAGAGAAGAAAATCACCTTCTGTCAGGACCACATGGCTGTTCGGTTCACCTTCCAGCGGAAGAAAATCATCTTTCTCCACAAATTCTTTCTGCTCCATATTGTCAATAAAATTTACATCGATCTGTTCCGGACCTCTCAGCATAAAATGCAGATCCAGATACTGTCTGTGCGCCTCCCAGAAACGATTTTGGGGCGTTGTTGTCTCATACTCCACAATATTCACAAACAAATCATCCCCGTCAATTTCGTGGCTGCCCTTCTCATATGCCATCAGGTCATGCTCCTGCGCATATTTGAAGCATTTCAGCACTTCCTCTTCCAGCCAGGAATAATCCTTTAAATCCCTGATATTACCAAATACCATATTACTGCCTCCTTATGATCACCGCAGAATGTAACTGTTCAGCGGAGTAAATATGAAACCCCGCTGAATCGTTACCGCAGAACAAACGTTACGATCAGTTTTTGTAAATCGTCGTATACTGTGCAGGTACGGAAGTATCTCCTTTTACCTTTCTGGAAATAATACTTGCCGGCAGACCCACAACCAGGGATACTACGATAGAGATAATGGAGTAGGACCAGATAGAAATTGTTACTTCAGGAGCTACTACCGGAATCACATATTTAATACCAACCATAACTGCGGATGCAGCGATAAATGCGCACACTGCACCGGTTGTATTTGCAACTTTTGTAAATGCGCCCAGAATGAATGTACCGATCAGGATACCGAGTACCAGACCCATGAATCCGTTAAACCATTCGTAAGCGGATTTCACACCGCCGTTAGCCAGAACCATGGCAACTACGATAGAGAAAATACCTACCAGAAGGGATACATACTGTCCAATCTTGGTCTGTTTCTCAAAGCTCAGCTCTTTTTTGGAGAGACGTGCCTGGATATCCAGAGTCCAGCTTGATGCCACGGAGTTCAGTCCGGTGGACAATGTGGACTGCGCTGCTGCATAGATAGCTGCCAGAAGCAGACCGGTAATACCAACAGGAAGCTCAAATGCGATCCAGGATGCGAAGATCTGGTCCTGCTGTGCTGCCGGAGGAAGCTGGTTGCCCTGTACCTGATAGAATACATATAAACCGGTACCGATCAGGTAGAATACAGTTGCAATGAAGATAGACAGACCACCGTTTGTCAGCATCATCTTGTTCAGTTTCTTTGTATCTGTAGTTGTTGTAAAACGCTGTACAATATCCTGGCTGGATACATAGGAGCCCATGGTATTGAATCCGGCACCTACGATCATCAGGAACACACTGTCTTTTAAAATGTTTGCATTGAAGATCGGCTGGTCAACTGCCAGGAACTTATGTCCTGCTGACATCTCATGGAAGATAGCTCCGATACCGCCGTCCAGATGGGCGATCAGGAAGATCAAACCAAAGGTTACACCAACCAGAAGTACGGACCCCTGGATAAAGTCTGTCCAGAGTACGGATTTCAGACCGCCTGTGTAGGAGTAAATAATTGCTATGATACCCATGATGATGATCAGGATATTTACGTTGATTCCCATGAGGCTGGATAATACCATACATGGCAGATACATGATGATGGACATACGGCCAACCTGATAAATGATGAACATGACCGCGCCCAGGACACGCAGCCCTTTGCTGTTAAAGCGCAGCTCCAGATAATGATAAGCCGTATCAATATCCAGCTTGCTGTAAATAGGCAGGAAAAATTTAATCGTAAGCGGAATTGCCAGCAGCATACCTAACTGTGCAAACCACATGATCCATGTTCCCGCGTATGAATTTCCTGCCAGTGACAGGAAGGAAATGGGACTGAGCAGTGTCGCGAAAATAGATACGGATGTAACCCACCACGGTACGGTTCCGTCACTCTTAAAGTATTCTTTTCCCTTCATTTCCTTTTTAGCAAAATGAAGACCGGCAAATAAAACGGCTGCCAGGTAAACGATCAAAATAGCCAAATCAATATAAGTAAAACCTTGCATCTGTTACCTCCCTCTAATCTCTTCGTTCTGTATTTCTACTTTTCCCTTTAATATCGTATAGTTATGCCAGGTATCTTTCCTTCGCAGCTTTTACCATCTCAGCAGCCTCATGCGCGATCGCTTTGTCTGCTTCCTGAAGGTTTTCCAGCGGCTCACGGACACCACCGATATTCACGTTGTCGTTTGTGCGCAGGATTTCTTTTGCTACCGCATACATATTTGCACGGCTTGAGCACATTTTGTAGATGATCTCATTGATAGCATACTGTAATTCGCAGGCTTTCTTCTTTTCTCCTGCTTCTACCAGGTCATTCAGTTTCAGGAACAGCTCCGGCATAACACCATAGGTTCCGCCGATACCGCCGTCAGCGCCGATCGCACGTCCTGCTACGAACTGCTCATCCGGACCGTTGAATACAACGAAGTCATCCTTTGCAGCCAGACCTGCTGATTTGAACATCTGGATATCCTGTGTAGGCATGGAAGAGTTCTTTACAGCAATAACTCTCGGGTTCTTCATCATCTCAGCAAACAGGCTCATAGTCAGAGCTGTACCTGCAAGCTGCGGAATATTGTAGATAACAAAATCTGTGTTTGGTGCCGCTTCACTGATCGCATTCCAGTAAGCTGCAATGGAGTATTCCGGCAGACGGAAGTAGATAGGAGGAATGGACGCGATTGCATCTACGCCAACACTCTCTGAGTGTTTTGCAAGCTCCACACTGTCCTTTGTGTTATTACATGCCACATGGTTGATAACTGTCAGTTTTCCCTTTGCAACTGCCATTACGTTTTCAATGATAAGCTTTCTCTCCTCAACGCTCTGGTAGATACACTCTCCTGAAGAACCGTTGACATAGACACCCTTTACGCCTTTGTCAATAAAATGCTGTGTGAGGGCCTGTACACGCTCTCCGCTCACATTGCCTTCCTCATCATAACATGCATAAAATGCCGGGATAATTCCTCTGTACTTATCTAATTTACTCATTGCTGTGACTCCTTTCATCTTCCTCTTAAATTTACTTTTCCAGGGTTGCCATCACATCTGTAAAGGATTTTGTGATTAGTTGGGGACGTGTAATGATAGAACCTACTACCACGCTGTAACATCCCAGTTCAATCACACGTTTTGCCTTTTCCGGTGTGTTTATGTTGCCTTCTGCAATCACATGATGTTTTACTTTGCTCAAAATTGTGCGGATGATCTCAAAATCATTCTCCTCTATCCGGTCACCTTTGCTGTGCTCTGTGTAGCCAACCAGTGTCGTACCAATGAAGTCAAATCCAAGCTCGTCTGCGTGAAGCGCTTCCTCCACGGTGGAGCAGTCTGCCATCAGAAGCTGCTCAGGATACTTCTTTCTGATCTCCGCATAAAATTCATCCAAAGTAACATTTCCCGGCCTCAGATTTTTTGTGGCGTCAATGGCAATGATCTCCGGCTTTACCTCCATCAATTCATCAACTTCCTTCATGGTAGGTGTGATATAAACTTTGCTGTCATCATAGTCCCGTTTCACGATTCCGATAACAGGAAGATCCACATTCTTCTGGATTTCTGCTATATCCTCCTTTGTGTTTGCACGAATTCCCATGGCCCCGCCTTCTTTTGCTGCTCTGGCCATTCTTCCCATGATAAAAGAAGAATGCAGGGGTTCATGAGGGAGTGCCTGGCAGGATACGATCAAATGTCCCTTAAGCTTCTCTAAACGCTGATTCATAACTCTCTCCTTTCCGCATCTCGGCTTCTGAATTGCTGCCTTCGCTTTGATTTCAGTATAGCATTTATGAAATTTTTTTCAATATTTTTTACGATTCAGAAAAACCTTTCATATCAAATATCAACTTGCACAAATTTCAGCGGTATAAAACCCTCAATTTTTATTGATATTGACGTTTTATGAAAGTTCTTTCAGTTTATCCTCCATACATTGAATTAACTTGTAATGGGAATTATAATAGAAGCATGGAAATTGGCTAACATCACATATTTTCCCAAAGAAATGCAAAAAAATACAAGGACAGGGAAGGTATCATGTGATAGAGTAAAAACAGAAAAGGAGTGAAACCAGATGATTATTAAAAATGGATTCGTATTTCAGGAAAACGGTACCTTTGAAAAAAAAGATCTGTATGTAGAGAACGGAAAAATCGTCTCTTCTATAGAAGAAGTGACAGATACTACAGAGATTGACGCCCAGGGCATGAAAGTGCTTCCCGGAGCTGTAGATGTTCACAGTCACGGAGCATTCGGACACGATTTCTCAGATGCGGACGTGGAGGGACTTAAAACGATCCTGCGCTATGAGAGATCCCACGGTGTGACTTCCTACTGCCCCACCTCCATGACACTGCCCAAGGAGCAGCTCCTGGATATCTTCGCTACCGCTGTAAAAGCCGGAGATGACAAGGACCAGGCAAGGATTGTGGGAATCAACATGGAGGGACCGTTCATTGACCCGGATAAAAAAGGAGCACATGTGGAACGGCATATCCGCAAACCCGATATCGGATTTTTCCGTGAATGCAACGAAAAAAGCGGCCGTCTCATAAAACTTGTGACACTTGCACCGAATATGGAAGGCGCCGATGAATTTATAGAAGAACTGAAAGATGAAGTTAAAATATCCATCGGCCACACCATGGCCGGCTATGATACCGCACTGGCTGCAATGAAAAAAGGCGCGAACCATGTAACACATCTGTTCAACGCCATGCCGCCCTTCGCCCACCGCGACCCGGGTGTTGTAGGAGCTGCCGCAGACGCTGAGAACTGCATGGTAGAGCTGATCTGCGATGGTATTCATATCCATCCGAGTGTTGTGAGAAATACTTTCCGCATGTTTGGCAGCGAAAGAGTTATTCTTATCAGTGATTCCATGATGGCAACCGGTATGGATAACGGCACATACGAACTTGGCGGACAGGAAGTCACCATGAACAACAGGAAAGCAACACTGGCCAACGGAACCATTGCAGGCTCCGCCACCAACCTGTTCGACTGCATGAAGATTGCCATGGAATTCGGCATTCCCGAGGCAGACGCCATCTTCGCTGCCACAAGAAACCCGGCTAAGAGCATTGGGGTATATGACAGGGTTGGTTCCCTTACGCCCGGAAAAGAGGCGGATATTCTGCTGGTGGATGATGACTACAACTTGAAGAAAGTATTATAAAAACAGATATAAAGATTCAGACGGTTGAATTAGATGTGCAGACCTGACTGAACAGTTACGAAAAGATTTCATAGAAAACTCCCGAAAAGCAAAATCTGCTTACCGGGAGTTTTTTATTAGCTTCTATATATTTATACACACGTATATGCACCATCCACAACCACATCACTGCCGGATGTATAACCGGAAGCATTACCGGCCAGGTATAAGACAGCCGGGACAAGCTCTTCAGGTTTTCCCATTCTGTGCATGGGAATCAGAGGCATCCAGGCATCCTTTAGTTCTTTTGGCGTGTCAACCGACATGGGGGTTGCTATATAACCGGGACTCAGGCTGTTGACCCTTATATGATGGTCTGCCCACTCCACTGCCAGGGAACGGGTCATATGGATCACCGCTGCCTTGGATGCATTATAGGAACACTGCCACTGAGGGATATTCACGATACTGCCTGACATAGAAGCCATATTTATAATGCTGCCGTGTATGTCATTTTCTATCATGATTTTTCCTGCTGCCCTTGCAACAATATATTCCCCTGTGAGATTTACATCCACAACCTGTCTGAATTCTTCTACAGTTGCCTCCAGGGTATCTTTGTGCAGACAGACCCCGGCATTATTGAAAACGATATCTACGGAACCGGACCGCTCCATAATCACCTGAAATGCCTGCTTTACACTTTCCTCCACAGTGACATCTGTTTTGATAAAATACCCGCAGCCTCCTGCGTCAGAAATCTTCTGAAGCGTCTCGTCCGCCTGACTTCTGGATAATATGACGACCTCTGCTCCTGCTCTGGCCAGCCCTTCTGCCACAACCTGGCCAATTCCCCGGCTTCCGCCTGTCACAACAGCTACTTTTCCCTTTAATCCGAATATTTCGTCCAAATACACCTTACAAACCTCCCTCTGAATGCAATATTTTTTTAATAAGGTATTTCCGTTTCCTGCCCGGTCATCTCAACCTTGCCTTCCCATATATTGTCATCTGTAAGTCTTCTGCTGACCTCATCCGGCTGACTTCCTCCAATATAAACATCAAATACCCCTGGCTCCAGCACACACGTTCCATTCTGCCGTATGACTGCCAGATCTCTGGCCCTGATGCAGATCGGAACACTCTTTTCCTCGCCGCTTTCCAGCATAACTCTTTTAAAGAATACTAACTGCCGCTTCGGTACTTCCACACTTGCCTCTTCATCATGTATATAGACCTGCACCACAGTTTCACCGGAACGCATACCTGTGTTTTTGACAACCGTTTCAAAATAAATATCCTGACCCACAGAAATCTTTTGCGGAATATCAACCGGTCTATATGAAAATTCTGTGTAACTCAGTCCATATCCAAATGGATACATAGGTTCCTTTTCCGAAAATCTGTATGTACGGCCCTTCATGTCATAACTTTCAAAAGGCGGCAGATCCTCTGCACTTTTTACTACGGTTACCGGCAAGCGGCCCGACGGATTATAATTTCCGAACAAAATATCCGCAACAGCGCTTCCGCCCTCCTCACCGGGATACCATACTTCCAGCACAGCATCTGCCAATGTCTCCTCTTTTGGTATACTGAGCGGACTTCCATTGCACAGAACAAGAATCACAGGTTTTCCCTCCCCTGCAACAGCCCTGACTAATTCAGCCTGTCTGCCCGGAAGTCCAAGATGCTCCCTGTCACACTGGACAGCACCTTCCTCCCCCTCTTCTCCTTCCAGTACAGGAGACAGCCCAAGACAAAGCACCGAAATATCACTTCTTCTTGCCGCAAGCACCGCTTCCGGAATCAAATCCGTCTCACACAGAGTCCTGTACTCTTTTTTGTAAAGATCACATCCCTCGGCATAAATAATATCAACCCCGCGTTTTTCAGCCTCCTCCTGCATTCCTCTTAACAATGTTGTATACTTAGATGGTGTACCTGAATAGTTTCCCAATAACACATCTCTGGAATCAGCATTCGGTCCAATGACTGCAATTGTTTTATATTTATTTTCCAACGGAAGTATCTTTTCTTTGTTTTTTAGAAGAACCGCAGATTTTTCCGCTGCCTCTTTGGCAAGCCTCCGAAACTCTGCGCAATCCACTACGTCATCACTGATTTTATTAAAAGGAACAGCCTCTGCAGAATCGAACATTCCCAGACGGATTCTCTCCTCCAACAGCCGCTGAACAGATATGTCAATATCTTCCTCTTTTACAAGCCCCTGCTCAACAGCTTCTGTCAAAAATAAAAAGGTAGTTCCTCCGTTTTGGTCACACCCATGATTAAATGCCATAGCAGCCGATTCAACCGGTGTTGCAGTTATCTTATGGTGCAGATGAAAATCATCAATAGCAAAACTGTCTGACACTACATATCCCTTAAATCCCAGCTCATCCCTCAATATATCCTTCAGCAGATATGTACTGCCTGAGCATGGTGCCCCGTTTACCCTGTTATATGCGCCCATCACACATGCCACATCTGCCTCTCTGATACATCTTGCAAATGCATACAGATATGTTTCCCTGAACTGCTTCTCATCTATTTTTACATCTATTTCATGTCTCAGTTCATCCGGCCCGCTGTGCACAACATAATGTTTTACATTTGCATCCGCCTTGCGGTACTTTTCATCCTCTCCCTGTATTCCCTGTATAAATGCGATTCCAAGTTCAGCCGTAAGGAATGGATCTTCCCCGTATGTCTCCTGTCCTCTTCCCCACCTTGGGTCCCTGAAAATATTAATATTAGGAGCATATTCCGTGATGCCTTTGTAAATAGAATTATCCCCAATACTCTGATATGCGTTATATTTTCCTCTTATCTCGTCTGAAATCGCTTCTGCCACCCTCTTCAGGAACTCTGCATCAAACATTGCCGCCAATCCAATGGCCTGAGGAAAAACCGTTGCAGTGCCGCACCGGGCCACACCATGCAGACATTCATTCCACCAATGATACGCCGGAATACCCAGACGCTCAATAGCTGCGCTTTTATATACAAGCTGTGAAACCTTCTCTTCCAGGGTCATCTGCTTAATCGTCTCTGCTGCCCGCTCTTCTACAGGCAGATCCATATTAAATAAAGGATTCATTTTCTCCCTCCTTTTCATCCCTTCACGGCTCCTGAAGTCATTCCTTCTATCACCTGCTTATTAAAAATAGAAAATATTATGATACTCGGCAAAACTGTGATCGCCACAGCCGCAAACATGGCAACATAATTTGTGGAATACTGTCCCTTAAATGAATTCAGTCCAATCGGAAGTGTCATTTTACTCTGGTCATTGAGGAATACCAGGGCATAATTCAGTTCATTCCACATGGAAACAAATGTATAGATAGCAACCGTAGCGATGGACGGCTTTGCTATGGGAATCGTTATGCGCAGAAATAAGGTTCTCATGCTCGCCCCGTCTATGATTGCGGATTCTTCTATCTCCGTTGGAAAGCTCTTTAAAAATCCAGTCATGATAAAAATTGCTATGGGCATTCCGCTTGTTGTATAAGGAATGATCAAAGACAAATGTGAATTAATGATACCCGCCTTTGAAAACATTAAAAAAAGCGGAATCAAAGTAGAATGTATCGGTATCATCATCCCAACTAAAAAGACCATCATGGCAGTATTGGACAATTTCCATTTCAGCCTGGTAAGCGCAAATGCCGCTGTTGTACTCAGCAACAGGCATAGAAAAAGAGCTGACACGCATACAATAATAGAATTCATAAAATACTGTCCGATATTCGCCTGTTTCCATGCATATATATAATTTTCAAAATTAATACTGCCCGGCAGTGCCCAGGGATTCTCAAACAGCTCACTGTTTGTCTTGAATGAATTATAGAACACCCAAATCAGCGGAAATATAAAAATAAGGGTAACTCCTGTCAGAACCACATATTTAAAAACATTTGACACCTTTCTCATACGTTCACCCTCTCTCCAACTCTATTCTATATTTTCCTCTGAACGCTTAAACACTCCATTCAGTATTACGGTTACCAGCACACACATTATCATCAGAACTACTGACATCGCACTTCCATATCCGAACTGCATCCCCTTAAAGGATCTTGTATACATATGAGATGCGATAACCTCTGAAGCATGATTTGGTCCCCCTCCGGTCATGACAAAAACAATATCGAATATTCTAAGAGACCCTGTAGCTACCAGAACCGTATCAATTTTAAGTATAGGTACGATCAATGGAAATGTGATTTTACAGAATGCCTGCCAGGATGTAGCCCCGTCAATTTCTGCTGACTCCAGCACAGAGGAAGAAATATTCTGCATGGCGCAGAGATAAATGATCATATGATAACCAATATACTGCCAGCTGGCAGCAATGATGACGCATACCAGTGCTGTTCCCGACTCTCCCAGCCAGACGTGTGTAAAAGAATCCAGCCCCACAAATCTGAGAATAGAATTGATAAGACCGAACTCAGGATGCAGTATAAAAATCCACAGAATGCCGATTGCCGCTGTAGAAATCATATTCGGAACAAAAAAAGCCACTTTAAAAAAGTTCCTCCCTCTTCTGATCTTTGTAAGCAGATACGCCAGTAAGATCGAACAGGGAACCTGTATCAGCAGACACAATACCGTAGCTGTCAATGTATGTATGACTGCGTCCTGGAATATTTTATCTGTTGTAAAAAGCTGTATATAGTTTTTAAATCCTATAAAGCCGTTTAAGCCTGCCACATCCCAGTCCGCAAAACTGAGAACTGCTGAACATAGCAGGGGAAATGTTGCGATCATAAGGTAGCAGAACAGAGCCGGCAGTATGAAGAGGCATATTGTCCCTTTATTTTTTCTGAGTTTTTCCATCAATCCCCCTCCTTTTTATCTAAGAGGCTGCCCTGCCGCTTTGACATGACAGCCTCCTGCACAGATTTTATTTCTCATAATTCTCGTCAAAGAACTGCTGGAAATTCTCAAACGCTTCCTGTGGATCATTACCAGCCATAATTCCCTGTACTGTGTTGTTGTATTCATTACCCACTACGGAACCAAGTGCCACATCATAGAATACAAACAATCCCGTCATATCAGAGTGCAGTTTCATAATCTGTGAGGCAATCGGGCCCACGTTGCTCAAATCCAGCTTCTCTGCATTGATGGTTGTAAGAGTACCTGCGTCTGCCATCTTCTGCATATATTTTGTCTGTGTATAAAATTTGATGAATTCAACTGCCGCATCCTTATTCTCACAGCGCTCACTTACAACCAGGCACCTGTCAGCCTGTCCAAGCCAGTTATTTTCATCTCCTTTTCCGCCTTCCACTGTAGGACATTTTGCAAGTACGACCTTGTCCTTTACTGCAGAATCATCCGCCTCAAAATTACTGATACAATAACTGGACCAGATAAAAGAAGCTGCCTTACCTGATTTAAACTGCTCCACTGCTTCCTCAGGGGTCATACCCGCATATCCATCCGGAACCAGCTTTTCGTCGGCCATTTCCTGTAATAGGGATGCTGCCTTTACAAAAGATTCGTCTGTCCATTTACCGCTGCCGTCCAGAACCTTATCAAAAGGCTCATTACCGCCTATTCTGTTTGCCAATATCTCACTGTGTGACGCGGAAGGCCAGGCTGTGCTGTTCCCAAAAGCCATTGGTATAATATCTTCACCTGAATCACGTATCGTCTTCAGCCCTTCTATAAATTCCTCATGCGTCTTAGGAATGGGCAGATTAAACTTATCGTAGATTTCCTTGTTATAGTAAGCCACCTGTGTGGACAATACTGTTGGGATGGCATATATTTCCCCATCATATGTGACATGTTCCATTACACTCTCCAGAAACTGGTTCTTCCATTCCGGGTCGCTGTCAAGTGCCTCCTGGAGTGAATATACTTTTCCTGCCTTTACATACGGTTCAAGATAGCCGGCTGACCATGACATGAACAGATCAGGTGCATTATTGGCAGCCATCAAAGTCGGAAGCTTTGTCTTTGTCTGCTCACTGGGCAAATATTCCGGTACAACTTTGATCTTACCTTCATGCTCCTTATTGAAATCATCAATGATATCATGGAGCACAACTTCTGTTGCTTCACCGGTTCCCCCATCCCATGCCATGATACTGAGCTCCACCGGTTTGCTTTCAGATTCCTTTGATTCCTTTGCTTCCGTTTTTTCGTTTCCCTCTTCACCTTTTTGATCATCTGATCCGCATGCCCCCAAAGAAAATGCCAAAACCGCAGACATCAGTATGGTAAACACCTTTTTCTTCATAATCTTCTCCTCCAAATCTTTTTCTTAACATTGGTACCATTTGTTAAATATATTATATAAAACAGGCATTGTTTTTTCTATTCATATTTCGAAGCAAAATGTTTGTATTTCTGTATATTTTGACATTATAATTTTATCCACCTCATAGTTTTACTTACATTTATATTATAATTACCTTTATTTACCGGTTTATTTTATGCTTTTTTACTATTTCAAGTGTTGTTTTTTGTCATTTTTAATCATATAATAGACATACATTGGATTTGTAATTATCTTCCAGACTTTACGCTTTAATGCAGAGGTGAACACATGATAAATATGCTTATTGTAGATGATGAATTATTAATGAGAAGAGGTCTTTCCTTCATCCCGTGGGAAAAAGCAGGTGTCTGTCTGATTGGTACAGCCTCCAGCGGTATGGAAGCATTAGAATTTATAAAAGAAAAAAAGGTACAGATACTTTTTACCGACATACAGATGCCGGATATCAACGGACTTGAATTGATCCGTGCTGCCAATCTGTTAGACTCCTCAATCCAGAGCGTACTTTTAACCGGTCATAATAATTTTAACTACGCAAAGGAAGCCATATCTCTTCATGTCTATGATTATATTTTAAAACCCTGTGACCCTGATGAGGTCCTGGAGATAATAGGCAGACTGGCTCAAAAAATTGAGGAAGAAAATCAGTATAAACAAATCAATGCAGATACTATTTCTGAAATTCAAAAACAGACACTTCAGAATACCCTTCTGCATATCTATACAAATCAAAATATCACCGGCAGTGAACTCCAGATACTGAAATCTTCCGGATTTTTCAACAATGGTATATATCTGGCTGCTCAGGGAGTATATAATTCCACCGATGCCGGTAAAATTGAATTGTTTTTTAAGAATCAGGATAACTCCTGTTTTTCTTTTGTTTATTTTTATCCTGCAAATAATAAAATCATTATCTTAATAAAAAGCAGTGAGCCCGGAGCCGCTGCAGAAGAACATGCTGCATCCTGGCTTCGTTCCCTGCAGGAAAAGCTTTTACAGGAATACGGCTGTACTATTTATATTGGTATGGGTAAAACGGCGTCATCCTTTCAGGATTTAACAGATATCTACAGGACTGCCACAGAATCCGCTGATTTATTCTTTTCGCATTCTGAGACAGAATTTATCTCTTATAACTCTGTCTGCGGCATATTAAATCAGGAAAGCAGTGAAAATATCTGTCATAAAATCCTATCCCAGCTGGAACAGCGTAATTATACCCTTATACAGGAATCCCTGGACGAACTGTCAGACTTCTATAAAGCTACATGGAACACTGCTGCCAGAATCCGTCTTACTATGATCGACCTCTGTCTTCTCGCTTCCAGCTTAGTTGCCCAAAAGAAAAATGAAGCATTTTCGGGTCTGACAGCAGAACAGCTTTTATCCATTAATCAGGCCGGTTCCCTGTCCGCTCTCATTAGCGGGACACTGAAGATACTCACCCACTGTATTGATGACCTGAACGGCACATCAGATACAGCATACCACCATATTGTAAAAGACTGTTTATCCTTTATAGAGACACACTACGCAGAAGATATCAATATAACAAAAGCTGCACTGGAAATCCATGTAAATGCTGACTATCTGGCACGTATATTAAAAAAGGAGTACGGCCTTCCCTTCAGCCAGATCTTAACAAATATCCGTCTGGAAAAAGCCTGTACTCTTTTATGTGATATGGACTTGTCTATCAGTGAAGTGTCCTGTCAGACAGGGTTCCGTGATTTCAGATACTTTGGGCAGGTATTTAAAAACCGTTATAAAATGACGCCAAGAGAATATAGGAAAACAGTGAAGAAAAAACCTGCAGATTAAACAGGAATTAGATGGAGATACCTATGAAGTGTAAAATATCAAAACGTTTGAAATCATTCCGGGACAGCATCTATCGAATCTCTGTACAGCATCTGGTCGCAGCCCTGCTGATCCTGCTGATCACGGTTTCCACGCTTGCCATAACCGGAATCAGTTATACCCTTTCCGAACAGATCATCAGTAAAAAAAATTCCAAATACTGCATTGATATTTTAAATGAAATCAGTACCAACATACATACAAAGTTAAAAGAAGTAGACAGCCTGACAACCTATATCTGTTATAATGAGACGGTACAGTCCCAGATAAATAAAATGAACCATGCCAGGGGTGACAGTTTTTTATACGAAAAGAAAATCCTGGAAAAAGAGCTGATCAATATGACGGTAGCCAATGAATCCCTAAAGGAAATGACTATTATGACAAGCAGCGGACAATCCGCCTGGATATCCCAGCCTTATCCGGAATTTTCATCTGCCTCCCCCATTCTTGATACACTCTATAGCCAGCAGGGAAGTCTCTGCTGGATAACCCTGGATAAAGAAGATACTCCCACAATAATAGCCGGCCGTACGATCAATGATTTGGGTGTACAGAAAATCATCGGTTATTTCCTCGTCCGCTTTGATGATAAACTTTTGACTGATATTCTGGAACAAAAAGAATATTTTAAAGACGGCAGCCTCTGTATCGTGGATGGCAAAGGCACCATTCTGTCCAGCAATCAGCCCGGAGAAAGAGGTAAGATGTATCCCTCTTTTCATCTGCTCACCGAAGCTACCGTAAGCAAAAAATTAGATGACTCCCAGGAATGGCTCACCTCCTGTATCATCCCCGGCTCAGAATGGAGACTTGTAAGCACAATCCCCAATATTTCCTATGAAAAAGAGATCATATGGCTTAGGGGATGTGTTATCATAATAGCCCTTGCCATGATCATAGTGGCAATCTTTATCTCCATTGCCATAACCAGACAATTATTTTTACCTCTGGACAAACTCTGCCAGATGATGAAATCTGTCGGTAAGGGTGACTTTAATGTATCCAAACCCGCTTATTATCAAAACGATATTGGGGTTCTGTATGATTATTTCATTGATATGGTAAAAGAAGTCCGGAATTTGATACAAACAACCAACCAACAGCAGCTCCTGCTGCAGAAAACAGAATTGAATTCCCTCCGGATGCAGATCAATCCGCATTTTATCTATAACACTCTGGAATCCATAAAATGGATTGCCTATATGAATGACAACAAAGAGATTGTCATTATGGTGAAAGCACTGGGTGATTTTATGAGAAGTAACATAAGCGGTCCTGAATTTATTACAATAGAAAAAGAGCTTGAGAATATCCACTGCTATCTAACCATACAAAAATTCAGATACAATGACAAGCTTGATGTCCGGATCGATATTCCCCCAGACCTGTACCATGCAAAAATCCCAAAGCTTCTTATACAGCCCCTCATAGAGAATTCTATTGTCCATGGTCTGGAACAAAAGGCCGGAGATGGGAAGATCATAATAAAAGGCATCCGTGAACAGGAGGATGTCATAATAGATATTATAGATAACGGTATAGGATTCTCAAAATTATCTCTCGAGAACCTGGACCTCGATTTTATCTCTCCTGAGGATACAAGAAAGAATGGCGGCCTTGGCATGAAAAATGTACATCAGCGTATTAAAATGTATTATGGCGAGTCCTATGGACTTAGTGTTACAAGCGAATATGGGATCAGGACCTGCGTCAGGATACGGATTCCGTACCAGGAATTATAAAATAAACGCACAGAAGGCAGCGGTTCTCCGCTGCCTTCCTTCTTTTGTCATCCCTGCACCTTTTCCCCGCAGAAATCACACTTTTTCACACTTCCCCTGTTCACTCTATTCAAAGCCCCGCAGTTCCTGCACTCCACAGTGATCATGGAAGTATTTCCCATACTGCTCAAATCCTGTCCGTATACGTTCTTCCGGTTCTGGAAAATAAATTTCCCGGAGGAGGCATCATAGTAAGCGCCCTTTATGTAGCCTTTTCTCAGCATCTTCCTTAATCTTTTCGCAACCGCAGGCGCAGGTACTCCTGTTCTGAAAGACAGGTTCTTTACTGAACCCTCCGGATCAGAGGAGAGAATAGGGATATACTCCCTCAGTTCATGGATCAGCTTAAAGCGCAGAATGCCGTTTATAAACGCTGCTGCTGCTATTGCAGCCAATATATACAGTATTATAACAATATCCAGCTCCGTCTGTCCGTCCCCGGTACTGTACAGTGCAGTTGCACCAAAGACAAATCCCCCGGCAAAACCTCCTGCCACCTCCAGAACTCCTACCATCTGATTAAAGATAACTGCCCCTCTGACATATACAATGTCCTGTTTTTCTTCCATCCCCAATCCTCCTGGTATCTGTTTATTATTATCTATCCCAATAATTTGAGCTTGTCCTTCCTCGAAAGCCGTTTTATCTCCCACTCTCTGCGCATGGCCTCCTCCTTCGTCACAAATGACTCGTAGTAGGCCAGCTCAACGGGAAGTCTGGACTTTGTGTATTTTGCCCCTTTTCCGGCGTTGTGGCACTTGATACGTCTCTCCAGATCATTGGTCCACCCGGTGTACAGAGTGCCGTCGCCGCATTTCAGGATGTAAGTATAATTCATGATAATTTCCTGACCTGCCTTCTATGTAATGGCACCGCACCTGCCAATGGCAAATACGGCACCTCTATTTCAAAGCTGCCGATGAAAAAAAGTATTTTTCCCATTTGCGGAAATTCGGATAATTCCGCAGAGGAACAGTGATACACTGTTCTTTTATTAACCCTGTAGAAATATAATCGGCTGCGGATTTTCTTTTCCGCATAGTTTATTATACTCTAAAGCCTCGTAAATGTGAATACAGGGACTGCCAAACCGGCAGTCCCTGTAAAAAGAATGTTACTGTTCACTGTGTGAACAGTGACAAAAGAATCTCTGATATGCTGTTATTTCAAAAGATATACATTAGTGAAATACACACCAAGGTTATTTCCGCGATTATGGTCATTGACAAAGACATCAATATGATTTCCTTTAATCGCGCCGCCGCAGTCAGATGCGGTAAATATATGTCCGTTAATAATAACTCTTGTTCCGTAAGGAATAATTGTCGGGTCAACTGCTATGGTATCACCCTCCACGAGAGGTGCCCCTGTGGATGTGACGCCTGCCCACTGGTCATTACAACATGCACCGCCGCAGTAATGTGTAATCTTATAGGTACCCAGGCATTCACCGTACTGGTCTGAAGTCGCATTGATCTCATCAATATCGCTTCCGTAGAATCCGTATGTATCATCCACAACTCTGGTTGCCCAAACTGCATTCGCAGTATTTACATTACCTACTATGATTCCCACACGGCTGTTGGCTGCTTCCACAGTCATTCCGTCACCTGCATACATAACTACATGGTAAATCTCGCTTCCGTTGGAATAGAAGATCAAATCGCCGGGCTGTGCTTCGTCAACCGGTATCTGTGTACCGTAATAAGCCTGGTCCTCCGCAACTCTCGGAAGGTCATAACCATACTGCGCGTAAATACTCTGAACAAAACCGGAGCAGTCCGCACCGTCTGTGAGGCTGGTACCGCCCCACACATAAGGATTGCCTACGAACTGGGATGCGAATTCCAGAATAGACTGTCTCAGTGCACCACCGGGAACTCCGCCCTTTGTAGACGTGATCGTGTAGTAGCATGCACTGTTTTCTTCCGGTTTTACCAGCTCTGAAGCTGTCTCCAGATTCTCTTCCCCGTGCTCTTCTATAAATTTGTTCGCCTCTTCGTCAAGATAAAGAGAAGTTTTCTTGATAAATCCTCTTACATCTCCGGACTCTACATATACCCAATCCTTGTCTTTGTCGGCAAGAATGTAACATATATTATCCAGATTCAGGTTGCCGATGACGCGGCTCTTATCGTTCTGTGATTCATGAATGGTTCCAAGTAAAGATTTGCATACTGCATAATCTTTTGAAACAACTGTTGTCCTGACAGTTGTCTTTGTATAAAGAAATGCTTTATTTTCCAGCGGCGAAATTAATTCTTTTGCTACTTTAAATTCTTCAACAGTTACCTTTTTCTCAGCTGTCTTATTCTTCTCTTCAGCTTCCTGCTTTTCTTTTGCTTTTGCATCTGCTATATTCTGTGCTTCCTCACCTGTTAAAAGCTTTGATTTCAGCACAAAACCTCTGACTGTTCCTGATTCTATGTATACCCATGTTCCATCGTCTGTGTCAATATTCTGCTCTTCCTCTTCACTTCCAAGATGGAGTTTTAATCCATCATTGCTGAGAAGGTAGCAGACACCATCTTTATCCAGTGTTCCGATCACTCTTGCCTGTTCGGATTTCTCCTCATAGACATTCAGATTCTCCAGAGCAAATGCATAAACTTTTCGGATTGTACGGAAACGGAAATTCTCCTTGATGTCCGGCATAACAAAATTCTGCTGGCTGTCTATTAGATTATCGCTTGCCTCCGCATCCTGTGCCGGTTCTTCTGCAGGTGCCTCAGGCTCCACCGGTGCTTCTGCTGGCGGCTGCTCAGGCTCCGTGGGGGTATCCGGGGTAACAGGAGTATCCGGGGTATTGGGATCGTCCGGGGTATCCGGGGTATCCGGGTCTGAATTGTCCGGGGTATCCGGTTTGTCTGGGTCCGGTTTGTCCGGAGTATCCGGGTTTTCTGGATCGGGATTGTCCGGGGTATCCGGGTTTTCTGGATCGGGATTGTCCGGGGTATCCGGGTTTTCTGGGTCTGGATTGTCCGGATTGTCCGGATTGTCTGGATTATCCGGGTTCTCTGGGTTCTCTGGGTTCTCAGGATCATTCGGATCTGGATTGTCTGGGTTCTCGGGATTCGCCGGATCTTTCGGTTTTTCAGTTTTTTCCTGATCTTTTATACTTGCAGAATCCACATCCTCAGGCGTTTCAATTGTATTCGTTCCAACCTTTGTCATATCGCTGGCCAAAACAGCGGATGGTGTTACCATTGTCAGCACCACTGTCACTGCCACGACTCTGCTCAATCTTTTTAAATGCATAGAACTCCTTCCATTCCGTCTTATTCCTGCTGCAAAAAAGCATAAAATTCCTTATACTTTGTATTTTCCCACCATTCTTTTCCAATGTCAACAGCAAAATAAAAATTCACTAAAAATTCAAACAAACTGATAAAAAATTTACATTGTATACAAATTCTCTTCTCTTACTTTAAAATATATCATTTTTGAGGTTTCACAAAGCATTACCATATGCCTTTTTTTATTTTTATTTCTATGTAAATGAAATATTTTTCAATCCGCATACCAATTTTTCTCCTCACAGCGCAATCTCTCTTCAAAAAACCCGGAACCAAAAAAAACCATTTCAAAACAAATAATCTGCTTTGAAATGGTTTTTACTTTTTACGGCAGGTACTGGATAGGATCCAGCGGACTTCCGTCTTTCTTCAGTTCAAAATAAAGGTTCGCACCCTCTTTTGTATAATATTTTGTAGGCTCATTGACATAGCCAAGTGTTGCTCCGGCCTCTACATACTGCTCCGGCTGGAAAGCTACATCTTTTAACTGGCCGTAAATTGCCTGGTATCCATTGCCCAGGTCAACCGTTACGGTTGTTCCTGTCTCAACGCTCTCCTCAACAGAGACTACCTGTCCGTTCGCAACGGATGCAACCGGTGTATCGACCTCTGAGGAGATTGCGATTGCAGGGCTGTATTTATATTCGTTCAGAGTGGGAAAATAAACGGTGTGTTCCATATCATAGTCAATGACTACCTGTCCGCTTACCGGCCACTCCATAAGAGAGCTCTCTGTAAAGTTCACATCCGGAGCCATTGCTGCTGCCTGGTTGTCCACCTCTGCAGATGCATCCTGCGTATCAGCTTCCGGCTGCGTATTCTCTGCTGCGGAAGCGTCTGCGGATTCATTCTGCTCTTCTGCAGGCTCCTGCACTGCTTCTGCCTGTGTATCTGCCTCTTCCGGCACTTCTCTGGTACCCTCAACCTGAGTGGTGTTGGCATCCTGGGATTCCTCCTCAGGTTTCTCCTCTGTTGTCATTGCCTCGTCAGAAGGATTCTCCTCATTCTTGACAAGTTCCTTTTCATTCGGTGTGCTCTTACTCCCGGACTGATATACAGCCACACATGTTACTACTATGGCCAGCACTAAAAAACTGCTGAGAGCCACGCGGATTTTGTTTCTTTTACTCATATTCTTCACCTCAACCTATAGTGGAGCATCCGCCCCTTTTGTTTTCATCTATAGGATTGCCAGAATATGTGAACTTATACATAATTTTAAAATTCCACGCGGCATCTCTTCAATTCCCTATCTCTTTTAATTTTAATTCAGGGAAAAAATAATTCAGGATTTCTTCATATTTTTTCTTCTTCCCTGCCATCTTCCGGGCTGTATACTGGCTCAGACCCACTCCGTGTCCAATCCCCTTACAGAGAAAACGCACCTCGTTCTCCAGTGTCTGAACCGTAAAACAGGAGGATGGAAGGTTCAAGATCTCTTTTAGCTTCTCCCCTTGGAATTCCTGGTTTCCCACATTGATTTCCAGTACATATCCTGCGCTGTCTGCATTTTTTATCTCAATCTCTCCTATATTTTCAATGGAAAATCCCGGATATGTCTTCTGTATCTGCTTCTTTAGATCCTCCAGGGAAAAATAGCATCCCTGTATGTAGTTAGAACTGTTGATATCTTCTGAAGTATCCACAGAAGGCGCATAGGAGTAGGCTTCCCCGAGAACCTCTGAGGCATCTCTGGTCTTCCCCTGGCTCAGCTCATGATAGGGAAGTTCCACCACATCCCCATCCTTCATAAGCACCTGATCTCTGGTATCTGCTGCTGCGTCCTGGAACTTCTGGAACTGCTCCAGGAACAAATCATCCATTTTTCTCCTTTTGAGTGCCTGGGACGCATTTTGAATCGTACCGGCTGCCGTTCCCTTTTTCCACTCCAGATAGAGATTATTCCTGGCAATGACTGTCTGGGCCTTTATGGCTTCGCGGGGCGCATCCCAGGATATCTGGGTTGCAGTCACAGCCGGAATATAATCTTCCATATCGGATTCCCTGGATACAGGGCATGCTTTTCTCCCGCATATGATCACTGTCAAAAGATACGGCAGTAAAAACAACATGATAATTCCGGAAATCCCCGGACCTTTTCCTGCTTTCATACAAAACCCGGCTGATTTCTTTCTTTTATTATATGAATCGGCAATCTCGTCCCATGCCTCATTGCCTGATACTCTATTTTTTTATGATCAGCACAGGAATCGGAGGATTATTTTCCCTGTTATAGTATGTGCTCAAAATGACAACATATTTCCTGCTGTCCAAACGTTTCAGCATATCCAGAATCTTATCCCTCTCCTCAAAACCGGTATCACCTCCGCTGTAGATACACAGACTCATGACACCACCTTTTTTCAGCAGCTCCAGACCGCTTAAAATGGCCCTCATACTGTTTTCCGGCTGTGTGGCAAGCATATGGTCACCGCCCGGCAGATATCCGAAATTAAAGAAGATACCGTCAACGGTTTCCTTCTGCTGATAAAGCCCCATATTGGTGTGGCTGTCCAGAATCAGACTCGCCCGCTCTCTGACACCGTTTTCCTCCAGCAGCTTTTCGGTGGCTTCCAGGGCCTGCTGCTGGATATCAAAGGCTGTCACATGTCCGGTCTTACCTGCCATCCTGCACAGAAAAAGTGTGTCATTTCCATTTCCCATGGTGGCATCAATATAGTTACCGCCGGTTACTGCCTGCATTTTAAAGCTCTCATGGCACCATTCCGTAATCTGATAAGATTTCATCTCTTTTACTTTGTGCTGGCTTCCAGAGCCTGTGCCAGGTCTTCGATAATATCATCCACATTTTCAATGCCCACAGACAGGCGGATCATTCCCGGAGAAACACCTGCTGCCACAAGCTGCTCATCATTTAACTGTCTGTGCGTATGACTTGCAGGATGCAGCACACTTGTTCTTGCATCTGCCACATGTGTCACAATAGCTGCCAGCTTCAGGCTGTCCATGAATTTGACTGCTGCTTCCCTTCCGTCTTTTAATTCAAAGGAGATAACACCGCAGGTGCCCTTCGGCATATATTTTTTAGCCAGCTCATAGTATTTGTCTCCCGGAAGTCCGGCATAATTTACATGCCCCACCAAAGGATGCTCATTTAAAAATTCCGCTACCTTCTGGGCATTATAGCAGTGACGCTCCACGCGCAGCGCCAGGGATTCCAGGCTGGCATTCAGCATAAAACAGTTTGTAGGTGATGGGATGGCTCCCAGATCGCGCATAAGCTGTGCATTGATCTTCATAATATACGCCGCTTTTCCAAACTGCTTTGTATATACAACCCCGTGATAAGATTCATCCGGTCTTGTCAGTCCGTGGAATTTATCACCATATGCGTCCCAGTCGAAATTACCGCTGTCCACAATGGCTCCGCCTACCTGCATTGCATGTCCGTCCATGTATTTTGTTGTGGAATGCGTCACAATATCAGCGCCCCACTCAAAAGGACGGCAGTTTACCGGTGTTGCAAATGTATTGTCTACAATCAGCGGTACTCCATGGGCATGTGCCAGACCGGCAAATTTCTCAATATCCAGCACAACAAGAGCCGGATTGGCAATCGTCTCAGCAAATACAGCCTTGGTGTTGGGTTTAAACGCTTTTTCCAGCTCTTCTTCAGAGGCATCTGCATCCACAAAAGTACATTCGATTCCCATCTTCTTAGCAGTCACGCCCAGCAGATTCAATGTGCCGCCATAGATAGCAGACGCACAGATTACATGGTCCCCTGCCTCGCAGATATTAAATACAGCATAAAATGTAGCTGCCTGCCCTGATGAGGTAAGCACACCTGCCACACCGCCTTCCAAGTCAGCGATCTTAGCTGCCACCAGATCATTGGTGGGATTCTGGCATCTTGTATAGAAATAGCCATTGTCCTTCAGATCAAAGAGACGTCCCATCTCCTCAGTCGTGTCATATTTAAATGTTGTACTCTGATAAATCGGCAGGATTCTCGGCTCACCCTTTTTCGGTTTCCATCCGGACTGCACACATTTGGTTTCAATACGAAATTCTTTATCCATTGTTCTTTCCCCTTTTCATAAAATATAGTAACAGCCCAGGTATCTGAACTGTTACCAAAAATCCATAACCTTTATATGTGGTTCATTTTACCACGATTCTTCCCGTCAGCCAACAGAAACTTTAGAGTGTTGGGGGGTACAAACACGCCCCGGCTGAGCAACTGCTGTTATCCATCATTTCCGGTAATGCTTCTGTCCGTACAGAACAACTGCCAGGAATAAAATAATACCAACAGCCAGAACGATCAGTATCTGTACCTGTTTCATAGGATATTTCCATGCGCAGATTCCCAATGCCAGCATGTCAAGTCCTATGATACTCACACCGCCTCCGATGGTCACCATGAACTTTCTCTCATTTTCAGGCGACACGCCGCTTGAGAACCGTTCTCTCACCATAGAAGGCTTTCCTTTTACTGCCATAAAGATGCCTGTCAGTATCACAATACAGGCAATAATCACCATCATCAAAGACTGTCTGTCCATATATTACCTCCCTTTTCAGAACTTATCCTTTCCGCTCTTATAATACTTTACAAACACGATGAGGAACCATGCGGGAAGGACCAGGCCTTTCAGCACACAGGAGAGACTCAGAGTCCACCACACACCATTCAGCCCAAGAGCCGTGGCCGAAAGCAGCATAGCGACCGGTATCCTGAGTGTGTTGAAAAGAATCCCTGTGACAGACGGCGGCACAGTCTTTCCAAATCCCTGAAATGCCCCGGCTGTGGTGATCTCCATACACATGAAAAATTCCGAAATACCTATGATTCTCAGATAGTCAACTCCCATCGGAAGGACATCCTTCTCTGTAATAAAAATACGGAAGAAAAATTCCGGGAAAGCGATGAGTATAAAGCTGGTAAATACTCCCCACAAAGCCATGATCCCCATAGCTGTCTTATATCCCTTCTTAATCCTCTCTTTTTTCCCCGCCCCATAGTTCTGGGCCACAAACGCATTTACAGCTGTTGAAAATCCGCCTGCAGCCATCCATGAAATAGATTCGATCTGGCTTCCGACCTTCTGCACCGCTACAGCCGCATCCCCCCATCCCGCGATCAGACGGGCTATCACCATGGAAATTCCGGAAAACAACGCATCCTGTATGGCAGAGGGAAATCCAATTCTCACAATCTCACGCACATGCTGCTTTTCCGCCTTCTGTGTCAAACGAATGTGCCGGAAGATCACCGGCTCATTCCAGACCGTTGCAAGATACAGGATAAACACAATGATCTGTGCCAATACAGTGGCAAGCGCCGCACCTGTCACCTCCATTTTGGGAAGAGGACCAATTCCAAAGATCAAAACAGGGTCCATTACAATATTTATGACCAGACCAATGGTGGTGGCCCTGAAAGTAGCCATGGTATTGCCCATAGCAGCCAAAATACCTGTAAAAACCTGATTCAGGAATGAAAACACGATTGCTCCGCAGGTGATCACAAGATACATTTTGGCGTCATGTATAACATCCGGGCTGTTCAGCTTAAAAAACCCGATCAGCGGTCCTGAAAACAGCACACTGATGATCCCATACAAAATCCCCAGAAGCATTCCCATGCGAATAGAACCTCTGGCATAGTCGATGGCAGCCTCCTTGTCCATAGCCCCAAGGGACTGCCCCACAGTGACCTGTCCGCCCATTCTCGGTATGGTTGTGATACCGTTTGCCAGCCACATATACATACCGGCTGCCCCAACGGCTGCTACCGCGTTACTGCTGACGCGTCCGATCCAGATCATATCGACCAGATTGTACGCCATCTGTATTAATGATGTTCCCATAATAGGGAACGCTAATTTTGCCAGGGAACCTGCGATAGGTCCCTCCAGCAAATCCACATTTCTTTTCATTTTTCTTTTAAATCCCCCAGTTTCAGACTTTAAACTCTATACTAACAGACAATGAAAAAACCTGCAACCTCCTGCAAATACAACGACACATGTTTTCAACAGAAAAATCATTTTCCATACATGTTATCCACAATCTATTCAGATATCCACATATAAATCCTTTATAAATCAACATTACATCATGGTATGCTTCATTACTGATCACAACATTACCATTGTATCGCATAGAAAACCATTTTGCACTCTTTCTTTCTGATTTTTTTTATGTTACTCTTATATAAAATCAGAAAACCGGGGGAACAAAAAATGAAGGAAAAAATATATACCATACCGCTGATGGACGCATTCCGCGCTGACGATGAATGCCCCTTTTGTTTTATTGAAAAGAATCTGGAACAGCACGCCATGGATTTTGTCCTTGGCTCCGGCGCCTCCTATATGGAAGACGATGTGCGGGCGGAGACAGATAAACTTGGATTCTGCCATGAACACTATAAAAAAATGTTTGATTACGGAAACCGCCTCGGCTGCGGACTGATCCTCACCACACACTTTAAGAAAAAAAATGAGGAGTTAAAACAGCAGATCAAAATGTTTTCTCCAGGAAAAGCATCCATGCTGGGACATTTTAAAAAGGCAAAACTGGATGCAGACAATCCCAAGACAAATATCGGAACCTGGGTAAAGGAACAGAATCAAAGCTGCTATATCTGCGACTACTATCAAAATACATATGTCCGCTATCTTGACACCTTCTTTGAATTATACAGGAAAAATCCTGAATTCACAGATTTGTTCAAAAACAGCAAAGGCTTCTGCCTCTCCCATTTCGGTGACCTTGTGGAGACTGCAGAGTCCCTTCTCTCTGATAAAGAGAAGGCTTCCTTTTATGAAATTCTCTTCCCCCTCATGACTGACAACATGCAGAGGGTCACAGATGACCTTGAATGGTTCTGTGACAAGTTTGACTACCGCAACAAGGATGCGGACTGGAAAAACTCCAGAGACGCCATTCAGCGCGGAATGCAGAAGGCCGGAAGCGGTTATCCTGCTGACCCGCCGTATAAAGCTGACAGATAACGAAAAGGGACAGGCCTATGCGCCTGTCCCTCTGTCATGTTCGGAAAGTAATTATCTGAAGTGTATGGTAAACTCTTCCCCTGCCTGTTTAAAATCATTACTAAGCCTTCCGCTCTGCTCCGGGAATTTGACCGCATATGGTGTCAGATAAAGTTCTGCGGCCTCATCGCTTAGATTTCCATTTTGAATCGTAGAAATATTTAGTCTTCCTACGCCGTCACTCCATCTGGAAAGTGTAAATTCCACAGCGTTTCCACAGTCGTCAAACCCTTTCAGAACAAGATCATAGTCACATTCTCCTGTGGATGTTGAGAAATAGATTTTTTGCCCAAGAGCATTATCTGTCATTCTATTCAGATATACTTCTGTTCCATCCTCCAGTGTAAATGTTTCGTCAAGCTCCACTGTATTTGTACTCTGGGCAAGCTCCTCACCGGAAGATGAAAATTCAAAATCCCATGTTTTGCCCATATTATCATAATCTACAAACTGTATCTCAAAATCAAGTGTCTGAGATAAATCCACATCCTTGCTGATGTCACACTCAGAAATAGATACAATTGTTCTGTCTCCTTCCTGCTTTTCTCCGCCCGAGGCGCCATCAGAGACAGACTTTCCATTGATATATACATGGACTCCTATGATCGATTTGTTCTCATCCGTAATCTTTTCATCATATTCTCTGGTGCTGGATACTACAATCTCATCCTCATTTAGAATGACCTCATTGAGCGTCACTGTTATTCCGTTCGCGGTTACTGACTTTCCAACTACCGTCTTATATGGTTCCAAATTCTTTTTAATTCCAAGAATAGATGCAATGTCATAAGAAATAGATTTTACTGCTGCCTGGACAACATAATGCAGCGGAGCACTTCCCACTCCCACTGCCAGGACCACTGCGGCTGCGCAGACTGCAGCAATTGGTTTCCACCTTTTTTTCTTTTTCCCTGTACCCATAATATTTTTTGCAGCAGCTTTTTTCCAGCGCTTGTTTTCCATATCATTAGTTTCTTTTATTTTGTAATTCCCCATATCTGTCTTAACGTCATTTAACAATTCATATATATTACTGCTCATAACTTTTCTCTCCTTTCTGAGTGGAAAACAGTTTCCTGATTTTCCGTCTTCCCTTGGAAACTCTGTTATATATCACATCTTTCTTCATGCCCGTCTGCCGGCTGACCTCCTCCGGTTCCATTTCCTCCACATAGAGCTTCATAAACAACTCTCGGTCCTCAGGACTCAGACAGCTGAGCATCTCTTCCATCTCCTCAGACAGCTCTTCCTCGATCATCTTCATTTGCTCCCTGTCCTCCTCTCCGGCAGTCACATCCTCTAGATTTTCTGTCTGTATCCTTTTCAGATACTTCCGCTTGTAGTCAATCGCTTTATACCTGGCGATACCTGCGATCCAGTTCACAAAACTGCTTCTCATGGGCCTGTAGGACTCTATATTCTCCCACACAGCCAAAAACACATCATTGATACATTCCTCCTGATAATCCTGCAATGAAAACAAGTGCTTCTTTACAATAGATTTTACAATACGTCCATAATTGTCAATTACATATTCTAGAGCTTTCTCGTTCCGGAACTTTAACTGCTCTACAAAATTATCTTCATTTATTTTCATAAGCTTTCACCCGATTCTCTTTTTACTAACGGCCGTTACACTATATACTTCGTATCCTGCCAACTGATTTCTATCCATATATGAAGAAAAAATAAAAAACTTTTTCACATTTCTTTTACTATTTCATCACAGATTCATCACATTTACAATGTATATTAGTATTTGAACAAAGCCAATAAGACTTTTTTCAAAATCTTTTTCTTTTTCATATGCCGGTATTCCCTTATACCGGCTCTCCTTCTTTTTATATTTTTATAAAAGTAGACATGAAAATAAGAGGCCATAATCTATCCCCCCTCAAGGTTATGGCTTCTTATTTTCTGTGTAAAAATATATTCTGCGCTCAGCGCGTTTTCCATCCGAACTTTTTTTTGTACAATAAAAAACAGCTCAAATACAGAATATCTGAATTTGAACTGTCTCACAGTGAAGCATCGGGGATTCGAACCCCGGACAACTTGATTAAAAGTCAAGTGCTCTACCAACTGAGCTAATGCTCCATATTCAATTATCAAACTAATAGGCAATAAAAATGCCCAGAGCCGGAATCGAACCAGCGACACGAGGATTTTCAGTCCTCTGCTCTACCAACTGAGCTATCTGGGCATAAGACTTAAAAGTCTAAATTGCGGGGGCAGGATTTGAACCTACGACCTTCGGGTTATGAGCCCGACGAGCTTCCAGACTGCTCCACCCCGCGATATTAAATTCTTCTCATAAGAGAAAAGCCGATGATCGGACTCGAACCGATAACCTGCTGATTACAAATCAGCTGCTC